>JGI24159J19872_10008246_pt1 | contig 13642 bp, 7 predicted proteins | sample Ectturendosymbi4_FD_19872 | JGI IMG/M metagenome (IMG submission 19872) | reverse complement strand
AAAATACTGATATCAAGAAAAGTTGAGCACAACCTTAACCACAGACAATAACTCGCTGCCTGGTAAATGCTTTCGTTCTTGGATAAAGTTGTATTTTGATTTCTTGACCACTTCCCTCTTCATATTTAACTTACATGAAACTATTAGATGCATCACGATTTTGCGAAATTTGTCGCTTTCAGCTAATATAGTCAATTGGTTCTTATTTTGAAGTACTATATAACGTAGTGCAGGACAAGATACTGCCGAAAATCGAATAGTTATTTTATGCAAAATAAATAATGCAAACTTCACCTGTGGCAGATCCTTCGTTGGTAGTTATAACAGGCTTTGGTGTAGTGCTAACAACCGCAGGTGTTTCGGTGGTTGGTTGTCCAGGGGGTGACATTCCTACAGTACCCACGAAATATCCAACCAAACCTGCCATGACTGCCGCAAACACTAAAGCGATTACAGCCATAATGATAAGGAAAAGTTTTGATGATTCCCGAGCGATTTTTGCTTCAAGCGTCATCTGCATTACAAAAGATAGCAATAATAAGTCGAAGCTGCAATCAAACAAACATTTAAATATCAACAGCACAAACCTAGCAAGTTTAAATGTGTTTTGCCATACAACGATGATCAACAAATGTCACCAAAAGGTGTGTAGCTAATCTTGAATTAACCTTGTTGCAAGCGACCAATTTGCAAAGGTGTGGAATTTTAAACTGTTTGACAACTTAATTTCGTTTAAGTAGGATATGGCGTGTTTGCTTCAAACACAATTAACGCCGTCCACACAAAAGCATACATGCTGCACTGCTTTCCGTAGGGGTGAGAAACCAGTACGATGCGTTTGATTCCTAGGGCTCCAACTAGAACTGAATTCAAGGTTTTTGGCAACATCAAAAGCAGAAGCAGCAGTCGTATCCGGATTTCTGGAATCTTTATTCAGTTAATTTACATTTTGCATACGTTTCATTATGGAAAACGTCCTTCATTTTTAAGCTCCAACTCAAAGAGATACGCGAGGAGCATGGAAATTTCGCACGATTTTAAAAGAGTGTACAAGACACCTAACTTGATACTAAAGTGCTGGTGAAGCTATAATCAATTGATAAAAAAGTTACTTGAAAAATTGCAAAATGGAAGCATGAAGGTCATCAGAAGAACTGAAAAGATAGTTAATGAAACTTGCAGTGTATGATTGAAAAAAGCATATCTTTATTTAAAATTTTTTGACAAAACCAAGTTACTTTTACTCTGAAATGGAAGGCTGTGGTAGGCGTATAGTATACTTTAAACTAAGAACTAAAGTGGCATATCAAGTGGTTACTTACCTCTCTTAGAGTGACCATTGCAATGAGTTATTCACGACTGTTAAGTACAAAAGACAGCTTGCTGTGTTCTGTTCGTGGATCTCTTCTATACAATTGCGGGGGCGTACAACAACTACTAAAGCCCTCGTTTCTATCATATAAGCAGAGATGACATACAAGATGACTGTACGTTATAACAATCTATATAACTAGTACTCTTAGTCAAATTCCTAGACAATGAAGAATCCCACGTCGCTGATGATATCAAACACCTTTGAGAAAAAGAACATTTGAAGAAATGTACTTTCTTGTTTTTATGAGTAGTTTCACTTTCACAATCAACACTTGCGACAGATTTATGGATGTTTGTACTCTTCAAGTTCCTCCTCGATCTCATTTACTGCATCGGCTTTAAGGTGCTAATAAGCATGTTTTAAAATAGAAAGCTCACTTCATTCCGTGCGGCTACCTGCTATGCAGGTTGCTTAACATCGAAAACTATGTTACGTCATTGCAAAGACAAGATTTATAACAACGTGATATCTAGTTGAATATTGACTAATAGTTTGTCCGATGTGCGTGATAACGAGGTGTTCGGAAAGTTCACACAGTTTCTAGTGCCATGGTAACTAAAGTATTTGAGGGTTAAAATACAGTCTTAAGTTTAAGGATCGGCGTTGTGCGCCAATTTCTATCAGCTATGCATTATACAAACATGTAAACAGGAAGACGTGCCACCAATTTCAGAGAAGAAAATAGGCTTCTGATCTAACTTTCATTTTCGCTTTTCATGATGAAAATTGTGGACGTTTGTAATGCAATTTTGACTTTCCCAGGAGAATTATTAGTCACAAACCGGCAAAATGATTAGTTTCAATCAGTAAATAGTGTAGCAGACACAATATAATTGTCTGTACATGACAATAATAAAAAGAAAAAGCTCAACAAACAAAGACAAGAAAAAACAGCCTAAAGGCTGTGATCAGTCAAGCGTGAAAGCAAATGCTGATGATGAAATGATTAAAACAGGAGAAGCCCTGAACAAATGACGTCATGGAAAAATACCAAATAGTACAAAAATGATGTCATTAACAATGATGAAGTAATGAACAATTTATAGCTATGATATCATGTCTATTTATAGGAAATATCATGTGATTTCCTGATACGTCCCTTTAATCTGATTGGCTGAAGATGGGTATAAAAGGGCCGATTTTGGCCGTCCAAGGAGTTCGCTTTTTGTGAATTCCTTCTCTGGTCTACGCTACTATTTGTGGTTTAGTCTTTGAAGTAAAACAGAGTGGTGCTAGTATCACCTGAAAGGAATTGTCTTTTCCTGACGGTACCACTCTACCGAAGCTCTGCCTCATGGCCATCTTAGCTCGACGGATGGTCAAGAGTGCTGTTATCTCCCCTCTGGAGTTACCGATGGCAGGACAACAGCTTGAGTCTTCAGACCGAAAATTAAGTCATTTGACTTGTTTTTGGTTGACACTGGTGGCATTGTCCGGGTTGACCCTTGACAGTCGATCCAGTGAGCGGAACTCTGCCTCCGGATTACCTTAGCTCGACGGGTGATTTAGAGTGCCGTTATCTCCCCTCTGGATTTACCGATGGCAGGATAATGGCTTGAGTTCTTTGGATAAAGAACCTTTTTTGTGGCCTTCTCTTTATCCGTTGTAAATGGTATTGTCCATGTAGACCTCTGCCATTTAAGCCAGTTCTGTCTAAGACAACGTGTTTTGTCTCTAGGTGACAAATTGGTAACACTAGAAAAAGGCGAGTCCCTGTCAATTTGTATAACAAAATGTTAAGGGTATTTCTGCCATTTAACTTTTATTGAAAATAACCCAATTCGATTATGCATATATTGATTCATGTTCAGAGTAAACAACTTGCGTTTAGTGAGAGATAAAAAACGTGCTAAAGTTCTCCGGAAACAGTATTTAAAACTTCTTCTCTGAATTTGCTAAGAGTACTGTCACGATCGAAATGGGCAGTGTACATTCAGGCTCACTTTCTGAAATGTTAGCTCTAATAAACAGGTTTCAAGTTAATCATGAAACTTGATGATTGTCAGGTTATTCTTGCCCTAAAATTGATTGTGTTTGTGATTCTGATTCGAGAGAGAGTTCGAATGGCTTCATGTTATACATAACGTGGTAAGTCATTCTAGTTTCTTTTATGTGCATATCGTGCAATAAATGTAATCAGAAATAAATAGGTTTCATGAAAGATCATGGTTGTGATTTATTAGTTGATCAGAAATCAGAGGAAGAAAAAGCGAATTTAGATTCGTGAACACCTTCCTTGATATGTCTGAGATTCGAACCCATGCAGTGTCATGGCGGACATATCTAAATAGTAAGATTGCTGAGTTAATTTAAACTTAGTAAAAAGAACTTACAATAGTAGTAGATTCATTATGTTTCTACGGAAATCTATGACTTGATAACTTTAACCGAAGTAGTTGAAAAAGAACTTTAACACCACGTCTGTCAGTTCCATTAGAATTTTCTTTAAAATCTAATATAACTTGGCTTGGTGCCCATATTGCTCCCTAGTCGGAAATTTCACACGCACCATTATGCAGTGGTGCGAAGTGATGAGCACTTATTTTGAAAAGAAAAAGCCGTAATTCTGGTTGTGTTGGAGGTTTTTATCATCAAGAGAATCATGGAAGACTCTCCAAACAAGATTGTGACACTAATGGGTTCAGCTTTTAGGTTTGCCTTCCACAGCTTAATCCTTCCATTTCTAATTTTCAGTAGAAATTGCTAAATGTAGCGCTGATTTAGTCATTCAGATTTCAAGTACTTACGAAATGAAATAAAATATGTAGCTCCATCGTGTGGTGATGTGCTAAAGTTAACTCTCACTCTTGAAACGTAAATTACGGAACACGCCATCACGCGTTTATATTTGGTCAGACGTCAGAACATCGGCAAACATTAAGACAACTGTGGGTTGGACCAGGTTTGTAAACTGGTACGGCAGCCAGGTTCCTCCCTCAACATTAAGTATAATTTCATCACATGCAGGGAAGTAAGTCAAGTACTCAATTTACAAAAACCTGATTGAAAGCGCAACTATCAAGTGAACAGAAACAGATATACGAAGTTTTTCGCCAATTGAAAATCTTTTAGCTGTCAGTACATTTTTGGTATGCTAGTGAACAGAGTTGAATTGAATTTTTATGCCTGCAATTCTTGCAGTATATTTCAATACATTAACTTTGCCCCGAGAGTGCAAAGTTTATAGCACTTTGGTTAAGACGCACGATTGAAAAATTCTTATCCCATCGGTATGCGCAGCGTCTTTGCAACCAAAAAGCAAATTTCGCTGAACTGACAGCCTGCCAAACGTGTGTTTGAAAATGTTTGAAAAGCAACTTGCTGTCGAAAAATTGAAACACGGCAACTACAAGCTTGATTCAAATTAAATCCAGTGGTTGAATAACAGATTTTCAAGAACTGATACAACAAAATAATTTCAGCTGAAACTGCGTGATGTCGTCCTAGAAATTGGGAAATTTTTTGAAGTTGCCGTATTGCTCTTGTGGGATCCCCCTGCTCCATTTAGTTTCCATAGCGCTAGACCAAAACTGCATTTGTACTGACTACTGTGCATTCGGTGATAAATTTGCATTCGTTATTCCACGGAATTTCCGAAAAATTTGCAGAACGTTTTTCTGTAAAAACCAAGGTCAAACTTTTAAACACCTATCCGGCTCCGCAAAAAAGTTTTCAAAATCCTTGTTCTTGTTACATTGGTGATAGAAAATTAATTAGAGCCCCAAGCGCAGTACGTAGATAAACCTTTTCAGGAAGCGTTTGCGGTGGTATTGACGCAACTTTCATTTTGTTACAGTATAGGCATTCGGACGAAAACGTAAACATGAAAAAATGTGTCTGTACTACAGAAAGGACTTATTTTAGAAAAAACTTGAACCAAACATTGATCACAGAAGCGTGAAGTACCATTGTTTTCAAAAATTGATAGGCTCCTTGGAGAAAATCTTTTCCTGTAAACGTCACCATTTACTTTTAACCCAACGTCTATTTAAGAATTTATTTTTCATCAAACAACAATCCCTGCAACAGCTATGTATTAATACAAACCCGTTACACGGTTTACACATTCTCCTTGTCATGTTGAGAAGGGAGAAAAATAAAAATAACTTTGATTTTATTGCTTTGCCACTTTTTCCCCAATTAAAAAACTTCGGGTAGTTTTTCATTACTAATGTCACTGCAGATTTATTATAATAATGTTCAGTTTTTACACGATGGGGTAGAAGCTACTAATTACTATTAGTTGAATAAAATCACAAGATTTTCATACATTAACAATATTACGACTAAGTTTTAGTAACTTGTAATGGTTCAAGTTTTGCTACCCAGCTATCTGCTGGCATTATCTTTAATGGAAACAAAAACCTAAAGTGAGGTTACTGAAGCCTTCCCCATTATGCGGCACTTGAGACTAGAGAAATGAGGGAGGCCAGAGGAAGTTCCCCCTGATCGGTTTAAAAGTCTTTTTGTTCTGAGGATTGTCTTCGGCTTCGCAACGTTTGTCCTGAGGACGGCCTTTGCAACAAACAAGTAAACAGAACCATCGCCAGAAAGTCGTGAAAAGGGAAGCTTTACGTTTGTGCAGGAGTCTTGACATTTATATTTGACAAAAATTCCACTGATCTATAGTGTTTCATATTTCAATTTGGAGGGGCTTGGAGCTTTGTTTGGGGGGACTAAGCCCACCCGTGGCGACGGGACTTTAAGTAAATAAATGAAAAACACCAGCTACTGTTTCGAGTTTTGTCTGGGACGGTGCTAAATGTTGTTTTATTCCCATTACTACAATTTTACTATGTACACGAGCATCGAATTTACTTGATTTTTCCAAAACGATGACAACTGCTTGAAACATAAAATTTCATTACACACGCTTCACAACCCCTGCCAAGGTGTTTGCATGACCTTCGGGAACACGTCACGTCCGCTCATTCTGCACCACACGGCCACTTCTGTATAGAATAGAACGTTGCAACGGTGGCGCCCACCTGCGTACCGTTCTTCCAGTCTTGTGTATATGACCCGGCTTGGGATAGAAACCAGTTCACCTACGAATCATGCGTTTGCTCAACCACTGCAACACTCAACCTGCTTGCACAAAATTTGCAGGTCAAGAACACAAATACNTGTTTTTGCGCTAACGACTCAGCGGTCATCAATACAGAGTTTTCGAAAGTTTAATTTATCATAAGTCGGTGCAACAGTGTCGTGNTCGGAGGCGTTCANCACAAACAAGTTTATTCTTGAGGCACGCATGCGCAAGGCAACTGACGCTCATTGGCGCAACGTGTTAACAGTAAACTGGTGACTGATGGCGCATGCGGGCAATCACACTGCGAAGCACAGGCACTAATTGGTAGGCATGCACGGTGACTGCTTGCCACTACAAGGAGCAGGACCTGGTTGTTCTACGACACATTGCAAGCTCCGAGATCAGCGCGGTCATAACCGACGAACACGCTGTTACGCGCCGCGTCTGCACGCGTTATTCCAATCACTACCGCACCAGAAAAATTTTGTAAAAATACGCACAGTATTTTACGAATCGTGCAGACAAAATTCGCTGATTAGGACAAAAACAGGCCTGAAACTGCTGTATGCAACCCAAACATTTAAAATCGTGAAGCACACTTTTGTTGTCACGCTGAACCGTGATAATACTGGATGCTTTAATCAGTTTTGCCATCTTTCCAGAGTAAATTTTCGGTAGTGAAAGAACACGATTGTAAGGGGAGAAGTGCACAACCTCGCCTAAACCTTAAGCACGAAACTCGAGAGGAGTTCAAAGAGAGAACATCTGTTCAACGTTTTGCGTTCCGAGTTGCTTCGCAACACTGAGGTATTGTTCAAAGTTTATTGAGAACATCAAAAAAATTGCACTCGCGAACCATTGCAAATACTGTTTGCACGCGCACTCAACAATTCACACAGGGGTATATTCAAGACAACCGAAGGGCCGTAACATGGTTGCGATTGGGACTTTCCAAATTTCAATCATAAGAAAACATGGATAGAACGACTTGAAATTGCCAAAGCTTGCTTGCAACAATACACACTGGTAGATCCCTTACGACACCTTAAAAAACTCAATTTTTTGCATCCTTTACGCGTTGTTTTGAATAACTGTGAACAAAAGCGCAGGTAATTGTGAGAAAGCGGTCTGAGCGAAAAACGGAAAAATAATAGCGAATTATCACAGTAAAGTTAAAGGCACGCGTCATACCGTGCATTTAGTGCGCCTGCCCGAAACGAATCTGCGACAAAAAATCGGTTAAACGCTGATCACGAAGCTTCATTATAGACCCATTCATTTACTATTTGAAACTGTGAGGAATAGCCCTCAAAAGGAAAACGGAGACCACCTTCCGTAACGTGGTCAGCGTAATACGCGATGCGAAATGTTCCGCTTGGCTGATGCTCCGGAACAATCCACATGATGGTCACATGACTTTCTACAGTACTTTCGAAAGAATGGACTTCTTCCCTTTCGAGAGTGAATACACCTGCGGATTCAGGTTTGGAGAGCAGAACCCTGGAAATAGAAAGCAAGCAGTTTGATGTGTATCGCACTCCGAAGAACCCTGAGACAACTGCATATGCAGCACCACTGCAGGATTTTAGGAAAAGACAAGCGTGTAAAACACTGGTCAGCAAAGTGTAGATGTGACATCCAGAGGTCCTTGTTGATTTCATTATTTGACTTACACGGCACTTTGCAAATAAAACTACATGTTAAAATCAAAGAGTTACTTATGCAGAAAAATGGTTTCGCTCATCGCAGGTATCGAAATTCAAAACATGCAAAAAACTTTCTTATGTTTCATGCTCTTGTTTGTGGTTTCACTCAAGTGCTTCGTTCAAATAAATAACGGAGCTAACATCGGCTATAGCAGTGGTTTTCAACCTTTTTTGTACCGCGATCACTTACTGCATACGTGTCAAACTGGTGTCCCCCGGGCCAAACGTGGCCCGCGAAGCTTCGTTTTAAGCCTCAGAGTGCTTTTTTGAAACTGTAGTGGTTTATACTTGTTTACAAAGGCGAACGACGTTCTTTGCCATGTTATAACTTTATCATTTTAGTCATCTTGCTGACAGAACGTCTCCCTTTAAAAAAGTTATTCAGTTTTCAGGCTCCTTTCACTGCAACATAACCATTATTACGTCACAGAGACGCTGTTTAAGCAGCGTAGCGTAGATGATTGTGGTTAATTCTGTTAAAACTGGCCCTTTGAGGACAACCGTAAAGTTAAAACTGGCCCTCTGAGGGCAACCTTAATGCTGATACGGCCCTCACTAAAAATGAGTTTGACACCTCTGCCTTATGGCAACCCACTATAACCCAACGACCCCATCTAATACTCAAATATAGCAAATGCAATAAAGCTGTGTACAAAAATTATCTACTCGCGACCCCTCGAAAAATCGTTCACGACCCCAGGTTGAAAACCAGTGAGCTACTGCAGTAGAACATGATTAGCGTTAACACTTTTGGACGACGCGCATCAAATTCCCACTCAACGCATGTATCAGCTACCGGCAAGATGCAATGCAAAACCACAACTCTTTTTGCGAGGATATTTGACTCTGACAGAAATAGGGCAGTGACAAAAACAGCACAGCTACACCACTTCCTCTTATCCGAAAGGTCAACCCTTTAAGGCACGGGCGGGGATCCTATTTACTATCACGGGCTGCACAAATTGTGCGTTATCGCTGGCGGTCCGCAAAAGTAATTAGCTTTATCCTAAAATTCTACCTTTATCCAACTATGAGGAAGAGTGATTTCCCTTGGCTTACTATCTAAGTACCTGCTTACCAGGGAGCCTCGTTTTGACGCGATGTTTTACTCTAACTTAGCTTACGAAAATCCTGATGCGGACCATATGCAATGTTCATGCGGGCCGCAGGTTCCCCACCCCTGCTTTAAGGCCTGCGCAAGCCACAATTGTGGCAAGTACATGGTAAGTCGCAACTCGCCAGCAGATAGAGCTAGCGGGCTGCTCAAACCAGAGTTGTAAACGGGCCTCATTTTAAAGCCCGAACCCGGACCGAGCCCGACATTATTTTTGAAGCCCGATTTAGGCCCGAAAGCCATATTTACCGAGTGAGCTAATATGCGCAACTGGGGGCTATCAAAAATGTAATGTACGGGCATAGCTGCAAGTAGACGGTTTTATCACACCCAAAATAGTAACCACCTTGACCAAAACATTGACTTAAACAAGCACAAACATAGGTTGTTAGTTAAAGATAATACTTCGGAATGTAATGCTTCAAGAAAAAAAGAAACTACCCCGAAAATACACGGTGACGCTATAGACATAAAAGAAAATATCCAGCATAGCGCTAAAGGCATGAAAATCCGGTTTGTAGGCCACCGTTTAGTAAAACAAGACAAGAATCGTGTGATTGATCTTTTTGAAGCAACGCCATCGCGTGCTATTTTCCTCATCGCTGTCGCCTTCTCAAAAAGAGTGCAAGACTAATCCGAGCAGACAACAAAAGAACGCAGCTGTGTCTGCAAATAGAATTAGCTGAAGAAAATTACAATCACTTAAATTGCAGAAGTCACCTAGGTAAGCACAACAAATCTATCTCACGAAAGAAAAAACCGTTACTCTGAATGTTATAACAAAGTTTTGGGTGAAGGCCCGAAACGTTTTGACAATCTTAAGCCCGCACCCGGCCCGACCGGAAAAGCTCGGCCCGACTTACCACTTTGGTTTAAACCCTCTAAAGATGCGGAAAGTCTTCTAGATTCGATTTTTAAAAATGATGCATGCCCAAAATATTCAAAATCATGAAGTCAAGCACAATTTCATTGTTACGCTGAAATGTAAAAACGCTGGATGCTTTTGATCATTCAAGAACCGAAAAGCCATTTTTGTGGCATAACTTTGTCCAGTCATAGCTTGCCGACCGACAGAGCTAGAGAGCTGTTCAAATCTTCTACAAGAATCAGAATATCTCTTAGGTTCGATTTAAAAAAATTGGGGCACTTTTGTGGTTGAACTTTTTTGAGTGACGTCACAACTGGGCTAGGTCAAGGGTATTTTCGATGACGCCATCGAGGCCTTAGAAAAAATTTTATGTGACAATTTCCTTGTTTTTCCTTATAAACTAGGCGAAAATCCGCATCTTAAGAGCCCTTGATTGGCCATTTATCGCTAGGGTTTGGCAAGTCATGGCCTGAAAACAACAAATTAAATAATTGATCGACTGGGGAATCTTCTACCTGTTTTAGATGCGAGCTGGTGTGTTTTCAACCAATTGAAACACCTATTTATTTGCGCACCCATGCACCGTGTCGAACAAAGCACAGCAGAAGTAAGTAAAAGGTCAGCATCTCTGAGATTAAGTGAAATGCAACTTCATCTGCTGAACGTCAGCACTGTGCAGAGTTTCATCACTCAAGCCACGTTGTTTTGTCTTGCAGTTGGAAATTAATCAGAAGGCTGTTTTAGAATGCTGAAAGCGCACTGAAATAATGCTGTGTTCATATACTAATGTTATCATGCCGCCTGAAGAATATATTGGAACGAACTATTAGCTGCAGCAAGGTTTACCATGCACAAGAATGTTTGCCGTTTCAGTTCAATTCAACCTCGAATAATTGCGACCTTGATAAAGTTCTAATCACCTCTGAGCGATATTTGAGAGCAAATATTAGGTTAGGGCAGTAGTTGCTCGTGATAAAACCGCGGCAGTGCAATTAGATTTTGGCACATTAGGAGTGGCTTAGCGTTGTTAGTGCGAGAGTGCTTCACAAAACAGATGAAAGTAGTTTGTGCGGAATATGTTTTTGGTCTGAGTCAACTGTTTGTAGTTTGGACCAGTTTATAAAAGAACAAGATTACAGACCTGGTTATACAAAAACCTTTATAGCACTTTTTCTTACATACGTCACTCCATAAAGTTCAGAAGACAACAGATACCGGACATTGCGTCGGATAATACCAATCTTTGCGATACCCAGGTCGAACCAACAGACAGCACCGTGCTACACGGTAACGTGGTTCACAGGTTGAGCTCTCTCGTTCACCAAACCATATTTCAATACATTTGGGTCCGTGTCTAACAACATACTGCAAGAACCCGGCAACTTTGAAGGATACAACGGCGTAGAAATCGCGAAGTCGCGTTGTTTTCAAAATATCCAGAAGCTGCAAAGCTGGTTTTCAGTTAAGACCGGCAAGCTTCACGTAACAATGTTGTTTACAGGCTTACATGCTCTAACGGTGCTTCCTACGTCGTTCCCCGAACGTCTAAGACTTAGACGTTCGTAGACTCTAAGTTATGACTTTTAGTTCGTTACTTTTATTATTACTTGGCAAGAATTTCTCGCGTGAAATGCGTTTATCGCAAGACTTTGCAAAACTACGGCCTGTTGAGGAAAACCCCCGTAAGCAGCGGCTTGCTCATCGTCAGTGGCACTATGGCCCTGGTGTTACCCGGAACAAGAATTGATAATTCTATTTCAGGTAATTTCACGCTGTAGACAAATAGAAATCACAGAAATAAATAACAGATTAGCCCAAGCGAAGAACCCACGTACTTATTTCTTCTTTTCGCTGCTACGGTGTCGGCCATGGACTCGCGAATTATGGTCCGGATATCTACATTTCCTTCCTCAGCCACCTGCAGCGCTTTCTCGTAATCGAAGCGAACGCCCATGATTTTTGCGACAGCATCAAGAACGGCAGTGATCACGTTGGCATCTTTTGTGGACCGTCTTGCGTTGGCATCCACCCAGGAAAACCTGGTTTCCCAGTCCGCGTCCACGAAGACGGTTTCCCAAGTGCCGTTTACCAGCTCTTGCACGGCTAGATACGTTGAATCGATCTGTTGAACGGGAAAGCTTTCGGTTGGTTCGCATTTCCACATGAAATGGTGAAAAAACAGCTTCAGAAACACTCGGCCCTGCCACAATAATTTACGAAGTCGAGACGTGCATCACCGCAAGGTCAGATTCTCGTTCGTGATCGTTCTGAGCGCGGTCTACAACTTATGTAACAGCGAAAACAAACCACGACAATTTCTCCTTTATATGTGTTTGATTCACAAACGAAACTAGCAACAGAGCTGTTCGCTCTGATCATAAGCCAACTAAAATGTCGGAAATGTTCGCTTATTGGAATAAAAAAACATACAGTTTGTTGCTTGTAGCAAGCCGTAGTCTAAACTGTTTTCATTTTGCACGTAATTTCCATGTAAAAGTATTTTGCACTTGTCAAAAAGCGACTCAAACAGTGGTGCATAAACACATGTACGTCGCACAAGGCGGTGCTTAATTTCTTGGCCCAACAAACAACGTTTCCTTGCAATCACTACTATGGTAAAAAATCAGGTAAAAGCTTTCAAACAAATTCGCTGCAAGTTTTTCACCGATCGGCAAATTTCTTAAAAACCTTCATGTTGTGCCTCGGGTTCGCTCCGTAGAACGTCACAGAAACGTTGCTTCCGGGCCCGTAGCTTTTGCTGACGTCACGAATAACATCACCGAAGCTTTTTCCGGTTGGAACTCTGTCAGGACTCGGTGGGGGCAACAATTCGATCTGTTGGTCCAGAATATTCTCAGGTTGTGGTCCAGGTTCAACTTTGTCTGATAAATACATATATTCACGTTTGCATTTTTCAACACTGTTGCCGCGTGCGGGGGAGAACATGTATTTTTGGAAGCTTTCACCGGAATGGTGACAATCATGAAAGAAGCATAGACCAAAACAAATGAACTGCTATAGTTTTCCGAATATGGCAGAAATTCAAAAGCGTGTTCAATCACCAGCAACAATACAACGAGGAACGAAACAGTATTGGGCACCGTTCGTAAAAAAATACATCGAACACATTAACACAAAAAAACTGCTAAATCAGACGAATTTAACTAATTCATAACGATTTAGCCAAGTCGGAACATATTTAGCTCCATTTCATTCAACTTAGCAGTTAAACCGTTTAAGTCCCACGCCGGCCACTTTTTGACTAAGCTTTGCAACGCCATAACTCGCCAGCCGATTGAGCCAGAGAGCTGTTCAAACCATCTACGGCTTCGGCAAGTCTTCTAGTTGAGATTGAAGAAAATTTTTTTCGTTTTAGGTTTGGGGTTCTCTGTGGGTGACGTCACAAGTGTTTTGCGTTTTTGGCCAACTTTACCTGACCCTGGGCTTCAAAAAAAAATTTCAATCTCAAAAAAAAATTTTCAATTAACCCAGAAATGCTTCAAAAAAAAAAAAAAAATTCAAAAAAAATTTTTAGTTGAACCAGAAA
>JGI24159J19872_10008244_pt1 | contig 13643 bp, 8 predicted proteins | sample Ectturendosymbi4_FD_19872 | JGI IMG/M metagenome (IMG submission 19872) | reverse complement strand
GACTGAGGATGCGTAATTTTACGTGAAATCGATTTCCTATTAAAAATTTGCTGATCGATTCCTTGCTTACACCCATCGTGGAAAGTACATACTTGAAACTTTACAAAAATACCACATGTCTCGAGATGACTCTGTGTGTTTTACTCGCGATTTGCAACCTGTGTTAAACATCTCGAGATTTCATTTGCAACTATCGTTGTAACTACGGAGGCCGTACTTGTTACATTGCAGACACTTCGAGCTGAAACATTGATCTCAAACGAAAAATAGGAGCAAAACATAATTCCGAACTACCAGCGACTTCTAGCGGAGAATATCACAAGGAAACTACCGCGCGCGAATTTTCGTTCAACAAACTCAATGAACAAGTCAACAGTAACGAGAGCGAATGACTGATTTCAACACCTTTTGTGGGACTGAAAATGTGATCTATGTTTGCTTAAGATGTGCCATTTCTGTGCATATTTCAGGACAATGCGAAGTAGGAACCCTAGTATACCTGATCATGTTTTAGTACGATATTGGAAAGAGCAACGGGGTTTGCGAAAACTCTTTCGAAAATATAAACCATCGGAGGATTTATTGTCAACAAAAGTCGATCAATTAACTCATGAAGAATTAAAAACTGTTTTATTGTACCGATTTACACGCCGTGGTGTTTATCCACGGTTGGATTTGAAATTGTGATTTATATGCAACGGAATGAGGCTTGATGTGCAAATCAGATGCAGAAGTCGGTTTGTGAAAATGTCCGCGTGGAAATATTACCACGGAGCGAGTCGTGTGATTTATAGATGGCCCACGGGAATAAATTACCATAACCTTACTTTTGACGCAATACAACGTGGTATGATAGCAGCAGATTTTTGCATATATGACGGTCATAAAATCATATATACAAAACCATTGTTGAAGTGTATGTATGTATGTATCAAATGTCAAGTATTCTTGAAAGTCTTCTTGAAAGTCGAGCAAAATGTTCCTAGAGCCTTGGTCATGATATTCAACTTACAATATCACCTTTTTAGTGTCTTCAAGTTAAACTTGACACAGAATTAGACAGCTTCAGATTTGTGTGTAGTTAGACCGATGTTTCCTGCTAATTACAGCAAAAACTATTAGCGAGACATTGATATTTGTCCAATGCGTGCTTACCGAACATATTCCTTGCGAAATTGGACGTTCATGGCAGCGTAAACAATAGGGTTGATCATAGATGTCAGCCAACCGAGGTACATTGCCGCCATGTGGAACTCTGGGCTGATAAATTGGTAGTTTCCGATGAGATTGAATATCACGCTGCAAATCAACACCACGCACAAGCAGCAATTAAACGAAACTCTTGACGCAGTCGATTCGCTTGAGTAGGTTTGGTGCGTCGCCAAGTTTTCAGCAGCTCAACAAACTATGGTAGAATACGTTTGCGATTAATCTGACCAACAATCAGGAAGTAAGAAGAAAGTATGATGCAAGTACCTCGTTACCGCACAAGGCGACGAAGTGAAATCGACCAACAAATTTTTTGAAATGGGAAATCAATTTCACGTAACTCTACCCAACCTCAGTCACAGGCCCGTAGCCAGGTTTTAAGGTTTTGAGGGGAAATAATTTTTCAGTGGGGAAAGTTTTTTGTTTTTATTATATGTTAAAAGAAATTTTTCTGGGCACAGCTAAATTTAATCGGACACAAAAAAATTAGGGGGTCACTGTTCCTGAATGCCCCTCCGTGGCTACGTGCCTGCTCAGTCATGAAATCTGCAAGCGATGCTTAGGGTTGAAATATTGAAGGGAAAAAGCAAGAGCAGAGAAACCAAACAACTCAAGATTAAAATCAGTAAATCAAAACACAAGCTGCGACAAGTGAAACTTGGAAAATACGCCGTTCTCAAATAATTGCTTTCACTAACTTTTTAGTATTCACAACATTTTTCCTTACCTTCAGATTGCCCAACCTAATATTTTTATTCAACAACCGACATTTCACCAACAATATGAAAGTTATTTTGGCCCTCCAAAATTTTTTCTTGAAATTGTTGGTTTGTTCCCACAAAAACCTTAACATACCAAAAGTTCAACTACCTTTTTCAGGTTTCAACCTACCTGGCGTACTTTTGCTCCACAAACCGTAATTTTCAAAGGTTTTCAGTTGGAAGCTTGCCCTGGATTTGCGGCTGTGCATCAGCATAACGGCTCGGGTGAAATGTCATGGCGCTGTGTCACGATGTGGAGCTACAACACATCATTAAGCATGGGAACGTTTTTTGCCTTTTGAAAGTAGCAATTTGGCCATTAAGCAGCTGAAGTTAATCTTAACGTATTTTTCGTGATTTTACAAACACTGAGCTACACAGCCGTATGCTTGGTACCCTGCTGCAGTTTAAATCCCGGCGCTGGGAACTTTGATGAATTTAACCATCTGCATCTTCTGTGCGGCACTCTGGTAAAGGGCGTTTACATCTGATACGCACTGTTCTTTGTCGAGGTTTTGTGAAATGCTCAAAAACACTTCGTGGAATTTTTAGATTTTTGATTGTTTTCTAATTCTTCCAATACTGATTTACTTTGTCACAGCGTTGTCCGTATCTCGCAGTCGAGAGACAGTGATTTAATAGGCAACTTGTTATCAACAAGCCTATGTTGGTCAGACAGGCGAGGAGGCCAGGTGCAGAGCTGCCGATTGGCAGAGAGAAAGTAAAACACAAACGATAGGCAAGGTCTGTAAAATGTCTGTCGCCTGAGTAAAACTTCAAGAAAATAACAATATTGTAAATCTTATAATGTTCGTCAGCAAACGAATGAACAACAAAATACCTCGGTAAAGCGCATAGAGCAAAAGTCACACATATCACGATGCTCATGTACAAGAGTTGACGTTGGGCTTTAGCATGCTGCACTGAGGTTCTTCGCTTCATACTGCTCTGCTGTGAAATAAAACTTTGGTTAGGAACATCATCTTTTGCAAGTACTTGCTTTTGTGCTTAGTAAAAGCTGCATTACATAAAGAATATGTTCTTTAATTTTTTTGTTTGTTTCTTGATAAGTTTAATTTATTTTTTTATTTTTTAAGCATAAAATTTTTTTGAAGACACAACAAATCTTCGAGTTATGTTTGGCTTAAAAATATAGTTGTGGCACTACTTTTTCTACACTTTTTACTAAAACGTTTTTGAAAAATTGTTCCGTGTCTCTAATTAGGTAACACTTTTATGATGTATTTGCTTTTAAATACAAACAATAACCTGCGATCTGTTTGGACTTTTGATAAGCACGACTGCCGGAGTGTTTTTTGCTGAGTCATGCACTGAGCTACATGCACAGTAGTAACGGTTCGCCATAAACCACGTTACATTGATTGCAGCTTTTGTCCGTTACAGGACTCAGCTGACTGTGACAAATTTTGGAATTGCTAAACAAGAGTTCGAGACCGCGATACACATTTCCAATGCTTGTCATGCAGGCCAGGTTATCCAGGTTTCAAGGTTGGGGGTGCAAAACTATATTTTCAGGGGAGAAAAATATTTTTACTTTTATTATACGTTTCAAACAGGTTTTTCTGGGCACAACAATATTTGGGGGCATTAAGCGACCCCGTGGCTGCAGGCCGTCATGGGTGATCACGTTCACGTTCGCTGTTTTTGAAACTAATGAAGGCGTTCTCCAGACCTGGTGTTTTTACATGCAGCTGTGCTTGAAAACGCTGCAGTTATCGTATAGCAAACGGCAGCAATTCTATTTCTTCACAAGAGAAAAATTCTCATGCATTTGTTTGCGGCAAATAGGCAAAGACTTCAAAGTAAAAATACTTACGCTTCCTTTTCGATTCCTCACACTCTCTGCAAAACTGCTCAATCTTTCTCGCATTCTCAATGGCGACAGGGATGTAATTGATGCGGAACGGCTTCTGAAATAGCAAGACTAGAAATGCTACGCAGCGGAAGAATATATTTTTGGAATTCCCGAGAGAAGAGTTAAGAGTTTGGGGAGTGAAGCTCCACCTCTCAAAGCATTAAAGAAATAAAGGGAAAATTTATTGGTCTTTCGGCAGGGTTGGAAGCTTTTAGGACAGGGGTTCTCAACCGGGGGGAATTCCCCACCAGGGGGGAATTTTGTATTTGCAAGGGGGGAATTTTGTATATGCAAGAGGGGAATTTTGTATTTAGGATTTTGTTTAAAATGTAATTAAATTAGAGGCCAAAGAGCTTATCAATTGCTAAGAGTATAGTTTCTCTTCTTAGTGTACTGATGTAAAAGTGTTCTTTACAAACTAAATTTCTAAGGGAGGATTTTATCTGTGAACAACTGTTAAAGGGGTGCATGGGATAAAAAAGTTTGAGAACCACTGTATTAGGAGGTACCCTTAGTTTTTCCCGATTTATGTATTTCAGTAACTTTGTTGCTGCTGGCTTAGCATTGCTTATTGATGATTCAGTACAAAGTACTCCTTATCCTATGTGTGTTTTTGCTTTTAATTGTTTTTACTTTACCGAAACAGTTTGCAAATCAGCAGTAGTTATAGGCTAACCAGAAAAAACATAACTTAGGTACACAATAAAGATCTGGTTCTGCCGCATATTGTGGGCTGTAAAAGTCGGAAACATTGCCACTCCACGCCAGTGGTGTTCTCTTTTGCTTTTCGCCAAATTGTAAGGAGCATTCCTTTTTGCAGCTTTAGCTTTCTTTGAACCAACTTAGTGGCTTTCGCATATACTTGTTGATTCGGTTTCACTGAAATCATTTATTAGTGTCAAAGAAATAATAACTGTTCACCAGGGTACTTACGTTTTTCGAACGCGCTCATACAAAGTAGCGCTTTTAGCTCTGTTCGAGTCTGTCACGACGCCATCGTGTGTCGGGATCGCCAGCGACAACGTACGAGGGCGCTCGAGACGCGCGACAGATCCAGTTGATCCTGAACTAGAATTCTCGGGGGCACTCTCCGTAACCTCGTCTTTGACTTTAATCGAAGAGCATCGCGAGTCCCCATGATGAACGAGCGAAAAACAAGAAAAGGTTACTGATCTGGCTTTGCAAGCCACCAGTCCTTGCGGTTGAGACATCGACGACGTGCTGCTGCTTGTATCTGCAAGCGACATGCTGCCTGTCATGACGGTGCAGTCGAAAGTGGTTGACCGACACAGCTTCGCGTAGCGCATGACCACTGCTTTGCGACGTAACGCTAAGTAGTAAGCGCTGTCGTCGTTAGAGTTCGAACGGCGCCGCTGTATATTTGGCTTGTTCGGAGGCTTCAGCGAATCGGATTCTAACTTAATAAGTGGAGGTGTAACGATATATGGAAGCTTCGACAAGCCGTGTGAACTGTGTTGTTTATTTTCAAAAGAATACTTTGTGCTGGCAGCGTCTTCAGCACCTGCGCCCGAATCTTCTTCAACAACTGGATACCGAGACAAGGGAAACTGTTCTCTAAACGAAATTTGCCTTCGAACTCCCCTTACTCCACCAGCAGGGCTTCTTTGGAATTTTCGATTAGGGGTAGTCGCAGTAGAGGAAGACGGATTGAAGCGTTTATGCGATAAGGAGGGGGAAAGCTTGGAATAAGTGCTTGGGGATGGAGAGGGCGACGTCCCATTTTGTGTCCATGTTACTCCAGTGCTGTAGAAATCACTCTCGCAGCTTTCAACTGCAAAATATGATTGTTTTTGTTATTGGAAAAGATTTTATAATCCACTTTAAAGCTGGTCAAATATCGAATTAATGATGTGGCCCCATAAAAAACTGGAACATCTTAAATGAAGCAAGAGCAAGAAAAAGTTAAGTGATTAGAAATTATTGCATTGTAAGTTAACGAATCTTGCATGTTCTTTCATTCGTCACAAAACTTTCGTTTAAAAAGAAGTAAAATGTTTTTTTGTTAATTTGTTCTCCCCATGTTTTTCACAAACGTTTATTGTCCAGCACTGCGGCAAGTGCTTCCAGTGGTTTTACTCTTAAGTTTTTGAAATCATTATAGCAATAAATTACTCAGTAGTCCTTTGTTTGCAAATTGGTTTGCATTGAAGTTTTATATGAAGAGTTTTATTCTATGCCCAGCACTCTCTTAGCATATACGCTCGTGACTTTTTCCATAACAGTCAAACTCAGCTTGTCTGCATTATGTATCTTGCAAAAGATTTGCAAAATAATTTTGAAGGCAAAACAAGAACTAATTACTTGGACTCAAGACTAGAAAAGCAACAAGACAGAAACGTAATACATTTTTGAAGGCAACCCTTCCAGACCTTTGCACTATAACTGTACAAACAAAACTCCAAACAAAGCACAACAACTTCGTTTCTGGCATTTTGCCAAGCATAAGTGATTAAGTACATCAGCGGAAAAACTTAATTGCATAATGTCTCTGAAAATCATGGAAACCGGAACATGTAAGTAGGGTTAAAGTCCAAGTTGTGCGTGATTGTAAGCAACAAGATTTGCGAAAATGCATACCTTTGATTTTGGGATTATCGATGTTTGCGTGGGTTTTCTTGACTTCTCGAAAGATGATTGTGTACAATATCACCATTCCTAGTAGGGGAATCAACTGGAAAAGCAGCCTCATCACCAGAGAATAAATGTTAGGAAAACCATATTTCCTAAAAATTAACCAGTTGACAATTTCTTACGGTAATACACTAAAAACGACTTTCTTGAAACTTAGGACTGAGAAACCAAGATTTTTAATAATGCTAACTCACACAGATGAAGCTATATTAATGACTAAAGACATCAGATTTTTGCCACATTTTGGTTTGAAAAACATGTGTTGATAAATGGTCAATAGATTTTTCACGAACAGCGTAACGTTAGCCTGAATGACTCGAGTATTCTGCACAATTGAGTAAGAAGAGAATCTTGTGCTAATCACACTATGTTGATATAGAAGTCAAGGAAAAAGTCAACTCGACAAAACATACCGATCCTACATTGGAATGCTGATTAGTTTCCTTTGAGGCTTACAGGACACCCGCGGGATTTCAACTAAAATCGTAGTTCATACTGCATCAGAATACAATGCAAACGACAGGAAAAGATGCTGTACTTACTACAAGACGATATGCTTAACGGATGGTTTTTGCAACCTTACAGGATAGGACGATTTTCTCGCGAAAAAACACGATTTTGTCAATGTTCTTAACACTTTTGCAGATATTTCAAACATTCCTCCGAAAATGTGCAGATTTCGCTACAGTACAGAATATCGCTAAGTATAAAAGTAAGTCCAAGTCTACTACCTTGTGATGGAGACTATATACTGTGAGCTTGAAACTGCACCCGAGGCTGACTGTGAAGATGATTTCGGATATTGCTTGTTCTGTTTAAATGCGCTAATTTTATTGCTGTATTTGTTTTCGTAATCTTGCGAAGCGAATTATAAATTAATCCGCGGTTTACAGTTTTTTTTTAGAATTACTCCACATGTTTGCAAAGGTCAGTTTATGGGAAAGCTATTCCACCATCTTTTTCCAAACCGGATGTCAAATGGTGGTTGATACAGAGTGTACTTTTGGCAGAAATCCACTGATTGGTTGAAGCTGATGAAGCTTTACTTTCGCTCAATGTTCAAATAGCATCAAGCCACGTAATAGGGCACTAACATTTGCTATTGTATCATTGATACCTTTCGTTCAGATAGGCTGGTTTGAGTGGTGTGCCCACTTACTGAGTCAAGACTATGAATAGAGTAGTTACATGTACAACGTGCAATTATATCAATCGCTTCAAAGCTTGATGAAGTTTGACACAATATCTATTTTCGACGTTTTTTCATAACAATTTTAAAGACAGCTACATTACATTCACAGATGCAAAGTAATTCGAATAACCAACGTTGGGGAATGCTGCAAATGTTCGAATGGTTTGCTAGCAAGCTGCTTTGCATACAAAACTTTTTGATTTCTTCATGGTATAATTTGCGCGGGTTTTATACGATCTGTTTAAAGCGAACGCAAGACCTCACATTATGACTCTGAGTCCAAGAGCGCATTGGCGCTTCATGCATGATATCAAGGGCGCAACGAGATTAGATGGCGCCAGAGGGAAGAAGCAAGTTTGGCGCCCCCATGTTCGAACCTGAGCTCTTTCGGAAGAACATTTGCTGTACTGTAGGAAGTACATATGACAGTTTTGGGACTTTTCGGCGCCCCCGCAGTGATTCGACGCCCGGGAAATTTTGCCCCCGTTGCCCCCCCTTGTTACGCACGCCCCTGCATAAGATTCATGGTTCAGTCCGGCAAAACGCCAAAATTGTCGCATTTCGTTCAATGCTACTGAAAATGATTTAAGTATGCGGGTAGTCCTTTGTCGTTGGCATCAGAGGCCGGTGTGTTGCCTGCGTCGTGAAGCTCAAATACATGAACCTTGTAGCTCAAATTGTCTGGTTTTGCGCTACTAAGCAAATTTTGTCTGCGTTTTAGACTAAGGTATCCTGTTTTGTTTTCGCTGCTTACCTCGTATAAGTGCACATGAAGCCTTCCTCCCACCAACCGAAACCATCAGTGAAAAGCAGAGGCAGCAAGCATATCGGAGCGAATAACCATATAAGTAGAACAGCCAGTCGGCGCCTTTGAGCTGAAAACATCATGCGGTAGGCCGCGTGAGGACGCGTTACATGCATGTACCTGAAAAAAGAAAACGATTCCGTAAATTTTTTCTCTTTTTGTGATAGAAACAAAGATTAAATTGTGGGCGCGTCGTGGCTGACTCTTATTGGCTCTGTGTCGATTCATAGGTGGTGGTTTTACGCTTGATCTGTTTGATCTGCAGTTCTTGCATTAAATTAAAATAAACTCATTAAGTCTTTCAGTACCATTCTTGGTAGATGCACCACTGGTTTATGTTGAAGGCAATCAAAGCTTTCAAAACTTATTAAATTTGTCTGTGCATAGTCAATTCGCAATGACTTCGCAAATGCAACTGTGAAACAGATAGGATCCATACCAAAATAGAACAAAACAAACTGCATTGCGTTCCTTTGGCAGCAAAGCAGTCATCACATACAGGTAGGCAAAGGCCAATATACACAAAAGAAAAATTTTGTGTATATCATGCAGTTTGACTACAAACGCTTTGTTTTGCCTAAGCCCGCAACCAGGGAGAGAGCAATCGGACAATTGTTCAAAAACATGTTTAGTTGTTAGGTACAACCAACAAGTTCAATCATTTTGACCCCCCGAAAATAGCAGCTGGTTGCGGTCCTGAACTCTGGACAGCTCAAAATGAATTTCAACTGCAATGTGACGGACGCCATTTATGGTTGGCTGTGGCGCATATTACTTCTTTATAAAAGCTAGTGACCCAATACAGACCAGTCGAACCCTGGTAGGATCGGACATTAATCAACACAGTTTTGTTACAGGCATTACTTCAAAATTAGCTTATTTGCAAGACTTACACAATCACGATTGTCTCATACGTCATCAGAGAGATGCAGCCAGCTGATTATTGCGCGGAAACAGCCGCACGGATTAAGCTGTAATTTATACACCCTTAACTGACAGCGTATAAACGAAGTAGGTGGACATTCCTCTAAGTCTTAAGAGGAAAACATGCCCCTCCAGGCATTGGCGTCCGCAGACATTTTTCCAGGGGGGCAAGGTCGACATGTTGCTTATTTTTTCAGATTGCTGACAATGCAATGTAAATAGACGTTCACAAAACGCTTTATCCTTTCTGCACCAGCAGCGCAGCCAGAAAGATGCCGAAGAGACCTTACCTCCCCTGAAACAAACTTGCTAAGATTTTTCGCTTGTGCTATATATCAATTTCAATTGTTCTAAAATAAACGGAAGGAACATCCTAGCGTGCGTCAGGTGACTGACCTCTCCCGAACAAAATTCCTGGCTGCGCCACTGTTCTGCACCACATAGAAAATGCCCCGTGTGACGACAACAGTCACAAAAATGCGCTTCGTTGCAGAAGCATAGCCAGCTCATAATGCTTTTTTAGGATAAACATTTTGAAATTAAGAGAGCAACAGCATTTAGTTTGCGACACCGCATCTCGAAACACAAAACCACAAGATAAGCTATAAATTTTGGAGGACATGGCCTCTTTTCCTGTGCTTCATTGGTAGCAATAGCGAGGTCTATTACGATAATTTACACAATAGACGAGGGTTGCCATACGTCCGGAAATTTCCGGACATGTCCAGAATTTCGGTTTTAAAATTTGTGTCCGGAAATAATTTCAAAAAATGCTCTAATGTCCGGAAGTTTGACAGGTTCAGAGGATCTTATCATTCGATCCTCTGAAAAATATGCATTGTCAGGATTGGGAGATAAAAACATGCGTTTTTGTATTGCATCGCTTTCAGCTTGTTGTGTAGCAATTCTGTAATGTTTTCTTCAGTGATAGTGATGTTGTTTTGCGGTGAATTGGTAGTTGTAAGAACATACTGAAAAATGCCGTATAGCACTTGTTTATTGTCGCGAAATGTAGCCATTCAGACTGTCAGGAATTTTGCACCTTCAAATATGGAATCCCACAATAGTATATACGCAGATGTTCCAAACAGGATGCTTTTTTTCAAACAAGCATGCACTGCCATGTTTTTTAACTAAATCACAAATTATGGCTTATTTTACCTACTAAGACTTGTCAGCGTCACATAGAAACAAGAGCTGCAAACGCTCGGGATATCGTCCAAACCGATCAATCATGGGTGGATATCAGGGAAAGCGAATGAGGCAATCGCCTCAGGCCCCCTTTTTTCAGAGATGACGCGGGGTGCCCCTTCGCGAGCTTCGCACTTAGGTTGTACATTGTTATCTTTAAAAAAGCTTATACGAACCGCTCTAGAGCCGCATTTAAAAGGCTCTGAAGCAAGCCATACGTTTTTCAAGACAAAGCAAAAGTTAGGTGCCAATGTGCCAAGGAGCCCTCAACAACTTTGATGCGCAGACAAAGAACAATATAAAATCAAACGGCCTCGATTTACAATGTGAAGTGGACTTTTACGTAGAAGCAAATTCCCAGACAAAGTGAAAAATTTACCTTGCTTTCAGCGAATAAAGTTTCTGTATAGCAAGTGCAAAATATAGGGGCTCCCTTCGTTGATATAACCTCAACGAATATCGGAGCCATGGGCCCCTTTTTAAGACCATGTATTGCACACATGAAATAAAACTCGTTTTGCCATGTTTTGGGGCCACTTTCTGAGAGTTCGCTTCGGGCCTCAAAGTTCTAATGATATCAATAAAGACCAACAGTACAACAATCCGCTCGTAAGTTTTGCAACCTATCTCTGCAAGCTCATGACTGAACTGCAAGCTCATGACTGAACTGCAAGCTCTGACTGAACTGCAAGCTCATGACTGAACTGCAAGCTCTGACTGAACTGCAAGCTCATGACTGAACTGCAAGCATGACTGAACTGCAAGACATGACTGAACTGCAAGACATGACTGAACTGCAAGCTCATCACCGCATGACACCAGAACCGTGAACCTGTTACATCAATTAATCGGAATTTAGCTGCTGACATTCGTTTTCCTAGAAATTTTTGGTTCTTAGTCTCAATTTCCGGGGGGCAAATGCCCGATTTGAGACAACATGGTCGACAAGAAAATGGTCAAAATTATGTAATAGAATATCGAGACCAATATAATGTTGACTTATGTTCAAAGATTTACTTTCGGATGCGAATTTGTTTCAACTCGTCAAGCAGGAAAATTAGATTGCAGATTATTCTCTATTCTCAATTTGAACTACCACTAACAAAGTGGAAAGTCGTACAGTTAAGGTGCTGTAATAAATCCATAATGCCCATAGGTTAACAGTTCTAAAGTGGAGGAAGAAAAGCGTGCATCTTTCTATTGCTTCAACAACTTCGATGCTGAGATTTCATTCAGCGGTGTTGGAACCAGCAGTCAATACTAACCAATGCTGATTTTTTGAGGAAAGTTTACATCTATGAAAATTACGAATGCAAACCTAGCAGGTCTTAAGTTGTTGCACTTGAAACGTCAAAAATGATGTTTTTAATAAGTGAAGTGAAAAGAAAAAATGTAATGAATTCGTCCACAGTCTGTTTTACCTTTGGTAAACCGTGAGGGCTTGCCTTTACGGTTTCCTAATTCTCTTTAAAAGCTTACTTTCAGTTTAGAGCCACCCCAAATATGTTAAAACGTTTACTGCTCTACTAAATACATTTACGGGGAATTTTACCCACTTTTATTTAAAATACCCTGGAAATAATGCCAGACAGCCAACGAACTTAGCTTTTTCGCAGTGATTCTACTTCTTATTCAGGTTTTCAACCAATGCAGGTTCCTGAAGTTTCACTTTGCTTCCGCAGATTATGGTCCACAAACAGGGGCGGATCCAGCTAGTAAGTTTAGGGGAGCGATTTCAGTAATATTTGGTAGTCAAATCCCATTGCGGATTCTCTATACCGCAAGAGAAATTAATTATATTTCACAACTCCTGCTGTGACAAAACAGTGGACGGAAAATGGTCTTAATCGCGAATGCTGTTATCCTAATTTTGCAACATCATGGTGAAAAAAGTTACCTTCGTAGGTTTTATAGGGGGCGATAGCCCCAATCGCCCCCCTCTGGATCCGACCCTGAGCACAAATTGCATAGCCCGTTCTTGCATTTGCTTCCTAACTGCCCAGCACCGAAAATAATACTTGCAACAGTATAATTTCAACCTCAGATCAGTAAACATTGCAGCACAAATAGGGGGGAGGATTCAGTGTTTTCTGGCACAGTTGGAGTCAATTACCCACTTTACACTGCACTGTTATCGGATTGACGCGTGAGCGAATCGTCGCCCTTGGCTTACCTGCGAGAACGCACTTGCGAACTCGACATTGGGGCGTGTTTACATTGCAAGGAATTCGAAGATTTGCTTCGTGCGATTGGCCTATGGTATTGCGAAAGCTTGGGAATAGGTTAAACTGAAAAGGTGAAAGCTGATTCCACTACACAAAGGTGCTGTTTCGTTGTTGTAGTTGGAATCGCCAAAACGTGATTGTTTAGCGTAGTCTGAAAAATAACCGCCAGCAGAGAAAATCGTTGAGAACTGCTGGGCGATGAGGTCACGAAAACCGCGTCGCATCGCAATTGCACTCAAGTGACTTTAATAGAATTTGAATAGCTTCTACAGGGCAGGAAATGGGAGTTTGTTTTTGCACTGCAAAGCCACTTTGTTGATTTCAGTCAAGATTATTAACCAGTCTATTATCTGCAGTACAATACAACAGAGTGCCAAACATGAGGATTCACAGCACTTTGTAAGTCGTATTACATGGACAGTAGGTACTGCAATTCACCAAATTGCAATATAACCTATTTCACAAACTTTTATGACACATTTCATGCTACTCCATGCATAAGCGAACAGCATGGGGATGCAGGGGATGCGGTCACATCCCCAACGCTGAAAAATTGGCCATTATTCGGGCAAAAATTTTCAAAATTTGGACAAAGTATACAGCTACATTCACATGCAAGTGAGGTAGTGTCTATTTTCCAAACTAAGGCAAAATAATAACCAAATCAACGGCAAAATAATGGCCAAAACGGAAAAATATTCTGAGACTAATTTGCCATTCTTTTTTGCCCCTGATGGCAAAATAAACATTGCCCTTGAGTGAACTGGAATCATGTGGTAATTCCAGCAGCCTTCATCAAATTTGGGCC
>JGI24159J19872_10008242_pt1 | contig 13643 bp, 9 predicted proteins | sample Ectturendosymbi4_FD_19872 | JGI IMG/M metagenome (IMG submission 19872) | reverse complement strand
ATTGTTGCTCTGGTGCGAAGCATTGTTGCTCTGGTGCGAAGCATTGTTGCTCTGGTGCGAAGCATTGTTGCTCTGGTGCGAAGGATTGTTGCTCTGGTGCGAAGCATTGTTGCTCTGGTGCGAAGCATTGTTGCTCTGGTGCGAAGTATTGTTGCTCTGGTGCGAAGCATTATTGCTCAGGTGCGAAGCATTGTTGCGCTGGTGCGAAGCACTGTTGCTCTGGTGCGAAGTAGAGTTGCGCTGGTGCGAAAAACCGACCCACCCTCGGCTCTGTTTGCAGCACCTTGCCATGCGCTGGATGAAGGTAACTGTGCCGCTCGTAATTCGGTTGGCGCTTCCGTTTGCGACGTCACTGCCTTATTTTGCTTCTGTTTGTGACATCACTATGTTAGTTTGTTTTTCTTTGCGACATCACTGTGTTAGTTCGTGAAGTAAGTGACAAGTAATGATTTGGCTGATATCGTCCAACGCAGTTGGAATCCCAGACGGAGGCGAAATCGCGTTCAAAGTTACCGTTCAGAAAGTTCGAGAATAATACGGTAATGGACAACGATGACATCTTTGCGTCTGCTTGCGTTTGGGTCTGGACTACTATAGTATCAAATGACCTTCTTTGAAAAAAGCCTAAAAGGAAAATTTCAGGTGATTTAGTCGGGCATGACCGATGCACTGCGAAAGACACCATAAGCTGCCGTCTTGCTCTGACGAAGCCTCTCCGTTGACGCCGTAAACTTCCGCTCATTGCGACGAGGCATTTCTTCGCTTCTCGTGGAAACCGTGACCACGGAACTGAGTCACAATACTACAAGTGCTACGTCATAATCCTGATTGTTACTCAAAGCTTTCAACTTCTTTTTGGCTGATAAGCTCTTCACTCCACACTCGTTTAAGGCTGTCCCAAGTAAATAGAACTCGGCGGCATATGAAAGACGTTCATCGCCAACGTCACAATGAGTTGGAAACAGCGCAAGCTTCTTTCTCGTAGCCTTCGGCGCATTTTTCTTGCTTCCTCGCACCGCTGCAATGGCTTAAAGTGGATTAACAACAACATTCAGTGTTTTGGTACTTGAAGCAGGGTCGGTGAGGACTGTGCTGCTTGCTGCAAGTTTGTCGAAACGGTCTTCGCTCGCGCGACACGTTGTTCAATCCTCCTCCTCACTTGTGTTTGAAGCTCTTTCCAAATTGTTTGGTAAAAAAATTGGCTCGCCGGTTGTTCGATTTTCGTAGCTGTATTCGCTTGCTTTGATTTTCAATTAAACCGGCTGTGTTTCTGGCACTTTAAAAGATACTTTTTCCAGACATTCTGTGGAAGCAATCACCCACTCATATGTTACAAGCCTTGTAGTCCGGTTCCCTCTTCCCAAGATGTAAAAACCGTTTCTATACAGATTTTGGGACATGCTACCAAACTAAATGGTCAAAGAAAAACAAAAAAGAACAGCTTTGGCCCAAGCAAGGGCTTGACACCTCATCACGTAGACATCGGTAAAAACAGTTATGTTATGAGTGACCTACTAAAAAAATTATTTTCAAACAACCTGATGAAAAGCGCTGCTGTTCGCACACGGCCGAAAAGTGCCGCTGTTCGCGCACGTCTGTATTCTATGTAACCGTACCTTGGTTTCGATAGTTTGGCAACAGGCCTATTCCGGACAAAAGCTCAAGCACGTTTTCTCCTTGCGTATCATCATGCAATTGCGCGTCATCGACACATACGTCATCCGCTATTGTCCTGCCGAACTGCTCGATCCCACGGAAGCTGTGACGTGCAAATCTGCAACCGTTACTTTCTCTTTATGTTTCAAGTCACGACGGAAGTTAGCTAGTGGCAGAAATCCAGCGTTACTTGCTCCTTACCGCCGTTGCTAGCTTGCAAGTGTAGGGCCCCTGAGCAGGCGGTGGAAAAAACTCGCTCGGGAGACAGCAGTGCGGACACGATTTTCCTCGGAGTTCATCAATCATTTATCAATTGTCATTATCAGAACGGGAGTGCTCCGCGCTCTGTGACGTCATAGTTGCTGTTGTTGCAAACAGTTCAGGGTCGTTTATCTTTTATTGGAATTGGGTTTTGCGAAAGCACGTGGGCCGAACGAAACGTACCCACCTTACCCAAACTGAGTGCTTCATGTTTTGAAACAAACAGCTTCAACTGTTTCACCCAGCAGTGTATAGTATAAACAAACAGATTTAACCGTTTGACCCAGCATTCCAAGTTTTTCCAGATTTTTCTACAGTCTTATTCAAATGGAAGAATCCTGACAAGCATTTCACGTTTTGTTCCGGATTCACTTTCACAAAGTAAAAATATAAGCCGCAGTGGCCCTGATGAACAGATTGCTACGCGCAACAGTGGTTGCACTCGTAACGTAAATTCCGATCTTGCCAGCTGTGTGTGGACTATTACCGCAGTTGGCCCTGACTTGTCGTTCGAGGACCGTGCTTAAAACTTCTCAGAACGAGCCATGTACGTCCTTTTTCAGTCATTCAATCAACAGTTGTTCACTCTGGGGGCATAGCAAGCGCTGCGCTGACAAACCGCAGAGGTCGGATTTGCGAAAAACAAAACTCCGTTTAAAAATAACTGTACGGCACTTGCAGCGCCGTGAATGGTTTCGGATCGGGTGGCGGCAAGTCTGTTTGGCGTGAGGCAGGTTTATCGACGAACATTCTTCATCCATTTTCGTGCCCGCTTTTCGTAGCACAGTGGTTCTTAAACTGGGTTCGATCGAACCCCTAGGGTTCGACGGAGCCGTTTCAGGGGTTCGACGAAGGTCATCTGAAACTTTTAACCCATTTTTTACTTTCTGTTACATTGGGCATAAATGGGGTTCGACCAATGCTTGGAAAACTACGTAAGGGTTCGGTGTGTTTGTAAAGTTTAAGAACCACTATCCTAGCAAATGGCGTACAGGAAGATATTTTAGCATTCCTTTTGGAGACTAAAGCCATGAGCATGCCAAGTTCAAAAACAGCTTGAAAATAAGGTTATCTTGGTTCTATCTGCTGTTCCAAGCCCGTACTGAGTTATTCTGCGAACAAAAAACAGGCTGGCGAGACAAATCCACGCGGTAATCGCACAGGATTGCGTTTTGTTTTATGACGCCATGAACTAACACTTGTTTTTCACTTGGGACCAGCTTGAGCGTAAATATTTTGGGTCTGACACAACAGGTCTTGTTCCTGCAGTAGCCAAGCCCCACGTTCTGTGTAGATAGTGCGCGATTTTGATATCTTGATAACTGATGGACGATCAAATCAAAATTGTTTGTCATTGACGTAAACTGAAGTGTGTTCAGGTGCAGGTTAAAATCATTATCAACGAGTACTTGATAAAGATTTTAATCAACTACTTCGGTCCTTCAGCGATAAATCATCATCTGCGCCAACCTGCGTTAGTGCGTTTGGCTCGCGTTTCCAACTACCTCGCGTGAGTTGTTCGTTTGTGGCCGTAAGTGCGCACCAAGCTGTTGTAACATATATAGATGAGCGCAGAACATGAACACTTGTTGATCAAAGACGCCTGATCGTTTAAACATCTTGTGTTATTACCTTTGTACAAAGAGTATCCTCGTCAGAAACATTGGCCGTGCCTGCCGCTAACACCGCACTGGTGGAATGCGACATGCTTGTAGTTTACTTTTGATTTACGTAAATCGTTAATATCAGTGTTGTGCGCTCGCCGTTTTAGAAATTAATTTTTTAAAGACAGGCCACTTGATTTGCCGATCACAGCGGTTGGTTATTCTTTTGATATGAACTCAAGTGTCTGCCAATCGGCGGCGATATGTTGCTCAGTCTGCTGAGATTTGGGAAGCTTTCTGTTTGAGTCCCGTTTCTGCAATGCGTCACGTCCGGTTGTGTCCAATTTCTGCAGTACGTCACGTTGTTTTCACGTGATCCGGTTGTGTTCAAGGAAAATTGTATTTCCTCATAACGTATCCCCGTTACTCGCGTGATCTGACCACTATAATTGGTCGTTGTGCTACAAGGACACGTGGTGCTGGGTGCTGGCTTGCCATTGGACAATCTGCTGTGTTTTCATCATGTCATGTTGACTTGATCAGATCAGTATCTGATGCTGTTAAAACGTATCCTCCGCCGCTGAATTCCGCCAGCAATCGCAAAATTAATACGCACTGCGCATCTGGTCATAGCCTTTCCCTCAGCCGAGCTTGAAGCTGAAAGGACTGCTGTGGCTGCTTGCTTTCTGTCGAAAGGAAGTTCGTCAATCCGGCTCGGACGCAGTTTCCGGTTGTTGCTCTGTCATCGACCGGGCATTGTTGGCACTGGCGCTGCTGGGGAAGGCTGTAAGAGACTGGTGCAGCGAAAAAGTAAGGAGTGATCAACTGCATTTACAAGGCGGGCGTTGCTCGGATAACTTTATTTTTGAAGAAACGAATCTGCATCGCATTTAGAGTGTTGGCACAAATAAAATGACACAAAAACGTGTGGTTTCTTCTTTCCAACGGCGTGAAGATTCATCCGAAAGAAGTGTTTTTCGTATTCCCGTAAATGAGCAGTCATACCAGTCAGCAGTTTCATGAAAGAGAGGTGCGTGTAAAAAATGTTTGTTTGAAAACATTGGTATGCTCAATGAGTGTTACGTCATAAGCAGTAAGCACACTCACAACCTGAAGTATGTTGCCTGATAAACAAGCAACTTCAAGTGAGACTCAGATGTTCGAAAGCTCTTGAAAGCTCTGGCGTCGGTCAAATTCATGTAAGCTGACCTCGCCGTTCTTGCCTATTCCACTAGCCTTTTTTTGTGTTGCAACACTGCTGACAGTGCTTATCCGATCACCCATTTTATATCGGAGCACTGCCTGCAGTACCTATTCAATCACCCTTTTTTGTGTTGCAGCACTGCCGACAGTCTCCACGCTCGGTGGCAGTGGTGAACATGTTCACTCCGATTGTGCAGCAGATCTTGAAGCACACAGTGGTGAGTATATTTTACTTTGCGAATTTTCGAATGTCGCACGTTATTTATGTTGGTTTGGGATTCAATTCCCACCGTTCGAGTTACAAAAGCTGGATTGTTTCGAATGTTCGACCGATTGTTTCAGGTCGTCATTCACGAAACCAACCAACCCCCCCGCCTCCGGAAAATTCGCTTTTCACCAAAGTGACGTCAACCACTGTATGCGTTGCTTTTGAAGCGGAAAATAATTCAAAATGTCTTACGAAATTTACTTTTTTCGCAAAAAAGTTGCTGAATCAGCCGAATGCAGCGCTCGGTGCTCCAGTGCTCGTTCTCAAATGACGTCATCTCACCAGTAATCGATGCTTGCCGAGGAAATTGCTCACGCGTGACCGATGCGAATTGAGAAAATCGCTCACGCGTGACCGATGCTAGTTGAGAAAATCGCTCACGCGTGACCGATGCCAGCTGAGAAAATCGCTCACGTGTGACCGGTGCTTGATGTGAAAATCGCGCTGATTCATTTCTGATTCGCGCCGATTCATTTTTCGCGCTGGTTTGCGCTGATTCGCGCCAATTCATTCGCAACCCTATCTCCTCCCATTCTCGTCCAAGATATATGGTAACGAACCATCATGCGCAAAAAGGCAAGAATGGTGGTGAAACGGTTTGTTTCGTCATAAGAAGCAAACCGGCTTGGCTGTCCATGCCGTTGCACTTTCAGCCGGTTATGTGTTTGCGCGTTAATCGACCACGCCATTTGTTATTGACCGTTTTCGCCCATGAAGGCCTTAATAACGCAGCGCGGAAAGTGGTTGTGGAGTGTCTTGCTTCCGCAACTCAGGAGATTTGTTTGGACGGATAAAGTGTCCTTCCTAATTTTAGACTCGAATAACGCTTAATTTCGCGCGCAGGTGCGGTAGCGGCGATCGTAACTTTTTAATTAATAAACGAGCGGTTCGTTATGTGCGACACAAGTGTTGGTGAATTAACGGCCCTAACATCGTTTTTCGGCGTCTTCTGTGGAAAGTACAATCCCATGCATCGGCCCCCCTCATTACGTTGCTACGGGCAATGACGTCAGCAGCCGATGGCCTCCGGCGACCCCGGCTTGTAATATTAAAAAACGCCGTTCTTCGTCGTTCAACGATCCTGCCCGCTCCATGCTATTGTGAGCGAATAATTGCAGGCCCGCGGTCGCGAGAACGACGCGCGACCTGTTCTCGCGCTTCCTGCTCGCGGCGCTGATTGATCGCCGATATCGCGCGACGCCCTGCGCGCTGCTGGTAGGCCGTTTCAAACAATTGTCATTTGTCATCTTTCGCGATCAGCCACCCCATGTGCATTACAAGCTTGTAGACTGCGCCGTTTCATTCTATTGTATAACGTCTTCACTCCCACGCACGCAACGTAGTAGATTCAAGTACACATGTCGGCAACGAGGAACACACAGACACTTGGAAGAACACGAAGATAGATGTTGCGTAGGCGGCTGGCAGGTGCCCATGTCTGTCAGAGCGTGGTTTGACGTCTTGAAGGAAATATAAAAAAATACCTTTTCGAAGCAAATAAGCAAAAGATCGTAACAATGGCGTCGATGACATCACTATCGTCACATTCTCCTCTTCAAGTCCGGTGAAGCTGAACAACCGCGTTTTCATTAAAAGTCCAAAGTCCAACAGACGCTGCTCTTCCTGGCGTTTCTCCTTCATGCGTTTTCTCTTCGATGTAATTTGCGACACGAAAGTTCCTAGGTTTCTTGCGCAATGGCGATCACCTATTTTGCAGCGTGCTAAGCCTCCCCCCTGAATCGGGGGAGGGAGGCGGTCTTCCTCTCCGCGAAACGCTGCTTCCGATCGCCGGCGGTTTGCTTTCTCCATACTGAGCTCGTTTTTATCTTCGTGTTTAGAATCTGGCGCCGGCGAACCGCAAGCGCAGCTACCCCCTCGTCACGCACCGCCACACCAATGCTTGCTTTAGTGCAATAAAAAACAACAAACAAACAAAGACTGTTGTCTCCTAAACGGAGCGCAACGAAAAGCGCGATTCGCCTATTCGCTGCTATTGCTCTTCGCCTTATCGTTGCGGTGACGGTGCAATTGCGTTTATTTGTTGCCAAAGCAACGGGCGCTTGCTTGCAATCGGCTGAACTGTCACGATTTCATAATATTTTTGTGCCTGCAGCCATTCTTTGTTATCGCTGGAGCTGTCAGCTCTGTGGCTGCGACAAAGGAATGCACGTTTGGTTACGAAACAGTGCAGTTGTCACATCACAAACGACAAGAGCTGCTGCCCATGACAAAGCTTTGAATCAAAACAAACTGCTGTCCAGCCCGGCTCGCGGTTCTATATATCTCCTCGGACTTGACGGCTTCTTCAAGTTTTAAACTGATTTCAAATTGATTGTCCGTCAGAACTAGTCTACACACAGGTGAAGAGTTGGGATCAATCAGCAAAATTTTCACAGAAAATTGAATTCAAGTAACACTACGCGCCGTCAGTCCTTCTGCCTTATTCGAATAGAATCAAATAAGGCTGCCATTTTCACCAATGTGAGGTGCCTCGATTGGAAACCTTGTTCCTTCTGGCCTAGTGCGCTTTCTTCGCCCCTTGAAGTGACCTACATCAGTCCAAAAACTTTGCCGACCCCCCATAACGTACGCAAGTTACTTTTTATGTTGATGTTGGCGAAGGGTGGAGACTTACCGGTTCCACTGTGCTGTTGCATCACCGGCTGATTACTTGACTGCTTCTGGCAATCGATGATATCGATAAACGTGATTTGTTCCTCGAACTCCACGTCTCAATATACTGTAGGTAACCCTGGGGAATGTTTCTTTGAGTCTGCATCGAGTGACTTGCCACACGTTGCGTTGTCACAAGAGCTGCTGCCCCGCAAGGTGGTGTTTGGTATCCAAGGGAGACGGCTCGCGTGATACCCCGGGTGTCACGTTTTTGGGATGGTGCAATCAGTTCTGTTTTTGCGGGACTCTTTGCATTGAAAGCAGTTGTCCTAAGGATTGGCCTGTAAAGAAAAAGTGTCTCCAGCTTGCGTCGAAAAAAGTTTGAGGAAACAACAGCTCCAGAGATGCCGTGCTCACGTGTTTGGGTTTTCTACAAACAGAATTGAGATGTTGCAGGGTTGTTGCTTCACGTTGCTGTGTTTGCTGAAGGAATGCTCTGCGAAAGAGGTGTTTTTCGATGTATTTAAACGCCAGTTTGTCAGAGCACGCTGTGCTCCCTGGGAAACGAGCTAGCATAGTAACTTCTAGAGTAGTGGTTCTTAACCCTCTTTTTACTCCCCCTCCTTTAAATACTGTACTTGTCTTTTGTTTCAAGCCCCCCTGGCTATAAATAAGGTGTAAAATTGTTTGGTGATATTACTGATCAAACTTTCATTGTTGTACAGCGATTAAGGGCCCGCACCCCTGGAAATTTATTGACGCTGCCCCTGGGGGACGCATCCCCCGGTTAAGAATCACTGCTCTAGGGAATTGAAGACTCAGCTAGGTTTGCTGCAAGCTTTCGAGGAACCAACCTCCCGTTCTTTGTTGTGGTGATTGCGGCTACCCATATCTACATTTAAGCGACAAGTCCCCGAGGACAACATGAGCGAATCACATCTCAAAATCCTTTACTGGGAAATCGATTTCTCGTATTTAACGCACCTTCAGTCCTGTTTAACACACCTTCAATCCTGTTTAACACACATATTTAACACACCTTGAATTTGCAAGCAAAGAACTTTCGGGTGAAATCATGAAAAACTGAAGTAAGACTGAGGGAAAGTACGTGAGCTGCAAAGTAGTAAATTCTAAGTGTTACCAGTGCGTGCGTCTCCCACACCAGCTTCTGTCAGATCAAAACGGAACAAGTCGAAACAAAATCTTGCGTTTTGATCGCCAGGAAATGATAAAAATGCGTCGCGGCACCGTGATGACCGTACCGCCGCATGTGGTTTGCTAACGTCGCTGTGATCTGTTTCAGGATTTTGGCAAGTCGACCTTCCTTCGCACATTCATCATGGAATACATCCAGGCTTTGAACAGCCAGAACAACGCTTTGGACGCCGTGCGCTCTTTCATCCGTAGCATTCACGGTCCAATGAGCCAGTGTCCTCATCCTCGCATCCTGAACAACTTGGTGGCGGTCTGCCTCTCTGCCATCTACCAGTGTTTCTCTTCGGAAAGTGATGAAAACAGGTGCGGTGCGCGAGGGCCGCGTCGCGGAAGTAGTTTGCTCAGAGTTTTGCTTGTGCCTGAATTGAGCATCAGATATACGATAGCATTTCCTGGTATTTTGTTTAGGCCTTCTTGGCGCCATTTTTGCATGTTCCGAAACGTCTTGATGGCGGTAACACTGACGTGCTGTCCTTCAACACACCTTTGTAACACGTTACATTTGTTGTGAACGTGTTGTCATGTGTTGTGAACGTGCTTTCGCAACACGTTCCCATGTCTTTCAGCGGATCCAGGTGTGTCAGCAAGTAGCGGGACAGTAGTGAAGATGTGGTCAATTTGGCCAAATGCAGGACGTAAATGTTCATTGGGTTGCGAAAAAAAGTTGCCTTATCCCAAGTGTCCAACATCAAGCTTCTAAGTGAATTGGTTCCTCTGTGCGAAGCCACTCAGTTCTTTCGACAGCTCTGATGTCGTGTCCTTCAGTAATTAGAATAATGACTGTCGCTAATGTCAGGACAGGATCTGGTATTATGCAAATTAGACCTTATTTTAACATGTAATGCTGACGTCAGTGCAACCTAATGGGCATTAATGGGCCTTGGATGTTGTCCAAACCCGCGGCAGCACGGCACGTCGCCAAGACGAGCTGGCAGTTTTATCAAAAATATAAAGAAATTTTCCGTTATGTAAGATTTTCGCATCAATCAAAAATCTCCCCCCCAGACTGTCCAACGTCATCCCTGCGGAAGCAGCACCTAAGTACCTTTCGCTGCGGCTTGATGGTTGCTATGCAAGGAAAACACGTTGGTTGTCATGCAAGTTCCTTCGAAAGAGGACGTTTTCAGCTGAAACTACTGCTTTGACACACACGCGTCGCATGCGAAAGCGTTTCCCAGCGTGTTCCGCTGCATCGCGCAGCTTGCAGCAGCCTCGTCCTGGCATTGTCAGGCGCTGCTCACGATAGACCGCTATGACGCATGCCGTTTGCGTCACAATGTCCGTTTCCTCCCAACAGCCTTATTCAAACTGGCTGCAGCGGGGAAACGGCGCGGGGCATTGTTTCGCACGACGTGCGTGCGCTTAGTCGCTCGAGCCGAGGCGTTTCTCGCTTGCAGCACCTTCATCCGCTGCTTTTCCAACCGGGCGCTCCCCCCCACCACCTCGTATCGCGGCTGCGGTGCTCGCTAAACGATCAGATTGTCTTCTTGCCCGGGTTGGCCTTTTTGATACTTCCGCTTCCACCAAGCGTTGACCAGTGCTGCTTCGTCACCGGAAATGCCGCATATAGATGTTTTGCTGTTTTTCTTTTATGCGCATCGCGACCAAAACGTGACTCGCGGCGGAAAAGCGCGGTTTTCTATTTTTGATTTTGTTGCGACGTGTGCGTGAAACATGGACGAGTAATTAATTTATCAATAACAATACGAACGAAGTACACGTTTATTTCAAACAGCGTGCGAAAGGAATATGCGATATGCTCGGAAGCGTTGTCTTTCTACCCCCAAAAATGTTCAATACGTTTTTCTTTGCGCGAGAATGAGAATTCACTACGCAAATGGTCTGGTATGGTGCTGCGCAGTTGCGCATCTTAAAGGGAGCATTTCTTCGGATCCAACACTTTCCCTATTGAACAACTTTTGAAAGGACGTTATGCGCGACAAGATCTTATCGAAAAAAAAAACGTCTGCTCCAATATTTTCTCGTATCTGATGGTCAGCGATCAGTAAGATTAGTCCGTGTACCAGGCCCGTAGCCAGGTTTTGAGGGTTGGGGGGAATACAATTTTAGGGGGAAGTATTTTTGTTTTCATCGTATGTTTTAAACAAATTTTTCTGAGCACAACAAAATTTGCGGTGGAACAGTCCCCGAATGCCCCCCCTGTGGCTAGGGGTCTGCCGTGTAGCAAAACTTCCCACGGCCTGCGCCTTACAAGGATGTTTATGAAGCTTACCGTACTGCCCAGCAGCAGTCACCATAGACCGCTGCATTCAATATTCAGGTTTTGGATAGTATTCCCTCATGTTGTGGCTGTTGACCCCGGGTCAGGGGTCAGCTACTGACCTTTACAGCCGTGTTGCGGAAAGTTGCTTTCGTGTTTGATTATTGCAACAGTTTTGACGGGATCCACTCATTCGTCTTTCCTGTTCCACAAAATCTAGGAATTACGTTTTGAAATCTTGTGTTTGTGTTTTTTCTTAGTCTTATGTTTGCGTTTTCTGTTAATCTTTTTTTTCAATCTCGTGTTCACGACGTCTTTGGTCCCTTGCTTTTTTCAAATCTTAATTCTCATGTTTCTACTGTGCAGTGAAGAGAAGCCGCACCCCTGGAGAAGCAAACGCTCGCAGAGAAAGGCGCACTTGCAAATTTCCTTGGGAAAGATCGTCACCGAGAAGAACCTGCTCAACAATCATCCGAAGGTCGGTGGTTCGAGCCTCAACGACGCCAAGAATCTGAAAAACAGCCTGCAGGAAAGCAAGAACAGGCAGATGTTTGATATCAAGCCGGTCAACACCAACCTGGGCATGAGAGGTACTGGTTCTTTTTTCCTTTCTTTGGCTAATGTTTGTTGTGGAACTTTTACATCAAGGCCGCCTTTACCCTTTTTTGTCTGCGATTTTTCCGGCTGGTATTAAATAGGATTTCTTCTCCCCCCCACTGTGTAAAGTGCAGTGCAAATGTTGACGATCCGTTACAGGACTTCGGGCATGTTGGCACCATCGATGGCTGTTCCCGATTTCACATCTGATGTTCCGTCCTCAGACATGGTTTGCTCCGCNCTGCTTTGCTCTGCGTGGAAAACGCCCAATCGCTTCCACGGCCAAAACCANTGTTCCCTCNAAGATGCGCAACTGCGCAGTACTATCAGAACATTCACGCAGTGAAATCTCATTCTCGCGCACTTGCAACACTCCAAATTTGAAAGTAAAAAGTCCTTGGACATTTTTTTCGGACAGAAAGAGAATGCTGTTTGAATTAGATGCGTTCTTCGCATTTTGAAAGCACTTTTTACTTGTTTTGATAATTCACAAGCTTAGTAATTCATTGAGAGCCCTGCTAGCTCAGCCTTGAAATATTCATGCTCACTAAAACAAACATTTGCTCAGTGTAAACTTTTTAAAAGGGAGCACTGGCTGAGGCGCGCAATGCGACCAAGTATATTAAAAAATCTTTTTGTTCTGCCGCTGACGTAAACAGGTGTGCGTAGATTGGCCACTTCCGTACACGGGTCTGTTCAGTGACGCAGCTAATGCTGAAAAGTCTAATGCTCAGCAGTCAGCTCCATCGCTGAAGGGGGGTTTGACGCATTCGTTGATTCGCAGCGTTCAAGAACTTCCCTGAATGCAATTGTTGAAGCACTGAAACTGTGCAATGACTTGCGCCTAAGTTTCCGGTGTCTTTCCCTGTCGACTCGATGCGTTTAATCAGAGCGCTTTTCAGGTCTCCTCCCCTCTACTGACCATCTCTTTGATCTGGTGACTGACTTCACGTTAATTGCTTTGTTGCAGCTGGTGATGTCAACTTAGTAGGAAATTACCCTGAAAAAGACAAGCAGTCTGCAAAAAATGAAACGGGTTCCGTTTCCGGGGGAAGTCCCTCATGCGATCTGGCCCGCGTGGAGCTCTTCATCGAAGTGTTGGTGGAAATGTAAGTTTGTTGCTTTTTTTCTCGCTTAATGCTCGCTTTTATAGCTTTGGTTTAGTTACGCACCCTTCTGTAATGAAGCAGTTCATCAGAGTGTGCCTGTAAAAATTATTAATGCGCCGTAACAAAAATGCAAAGTGCCGTCACAGAATGCGCGCATGCTTTTGGCATGAGCGGAAAATGAGGTTACGAGCAGAGAAGGGGTTTGGGCTGANGGGGGTAAAGAAACATTTGGAACGGCTTCCCGTCAGTGTTTGTATCGGAATTCGTGCACTGCGCATCATCGCGCAATGNCAGGGCAAGCGCTTCCCGCCNCTGTGCTTTAACTAGGGCAGGACAGGTGTTAACAACACGTATTGTGACGTCACAACGTGACATNTCGGTTGGCTTGGCAGCATTTCTTCGTCACAGCCACGAGTCTTTCACGTGTTGACGGAAAAGTTGAGCTGTTTTGGTTTACGCCATTTTCATTCGAAGAAAAGTCGACGCTTGAACTCGTCCGAAGCCCTTCAAGCGTCGAAACCGTTCTTAAAAGTTTGATTTCTTTCAAATAAAAGCCGTTGTTTCTGCAAGCAGGGTTTTCTAAGGCTCAACCCTGGTGGCCGCTAAAACATTTCGAGGCCCACAACTATTTTACCTGAATACAGAGTTGGTCGTGAAAGCGAGCCAGTGTATTGTGATGGTGGTAATAAAGCGAGTTTCCGCTGTGTTTTGAGAGACCGTTGGGAAAATTGAAGAGAGCGTAACACAGTCGGTAAACGTCAACTCGTGATGTTCCCGCCTCTACTGATAGTTGATTTTTTTTGTTTGTTTCTTTCCAGATCCAAGATCCCCGATTGGTGTCCAGGCCTGGCGGGCGTTCTTCAGCCGATACCCTTTCCCGACGAGTACGTATTTAA
>JGI24159J19872_10008240_pt1 | contig 13644 bp, 6 predicted proteins | sample Ectturendosymbi4_FD_19872 | JGI IMG/M metagenome (IMG submission 19872) | reverse complement strand
AACTTTTAACCAGAAACGCTAGAAACTTGATCAAAGGCTCAAAAGACTTGGACTTGAGCCTAGTGTCCAATGAAAACTTCAGTGAAATACTTTGACCTAGCAGTTGGGCCCTAGGCCAGGAAACATGAGCCAAAATGACTCAAAAACTACTTCACTTATGACGTCACTCACAAAAAATCCACACCCCCAATCAAAATTTTTTTCGAGTGCAGACTAGAAGACTGGCCGATCTGTTTGAGCCATTCAACAGCTCTCTAGTGCAATCGGCAGAGGAGCTATGGCATTGGTAAGGCAACCGAAAACTGCTCTGTTTAGGCTGAAATCTAGGTACGAATATATCGTACACCGGCTCTCAAAGTGTTAATCAGCAGTGTATTGTCGTAAAGAAAGATATGCAGAAGAAAAAGGCTTGCATTGTACAGAAGCACACATGGAATGATGACTACATCACATGTGGATTTTATCACAAAAAAGAAATGTTGAACCCACTTCCTTCAGCGCATTCTTTTGTGCAGTACAACCGCATTTGGCAATACTAAAAAAAGCTCCTCGACATCTCAAAAGCCTTTGAAATCACACCATTCTGATCATCAAATTATGCCAAAGGTCTTCTTTGAGGCTCTTCTAGAAAGTCATTGGCTGCAGCTTTCGTCTTTTGAGAATAGTGTGGTAAAAGAAGGAACTAACGACTTAGTACTTGCTTCCCTAGAAATGGCTCATGTCCTTATGCAAAGAAATTGTTTGTATACCAAGTTGGAATCTGTAGTTCTTCCCTGTCTTGAAATTACTGCTGACATTCTGCATGGAGGAAAAAGCTTTTTTGACAAAGTAAGACAAATTCCACTATCAGACAACACACTTAAACGTAGATGTCTTCATATTTTAGATTTGTTGAAACAACTTCTTCACAAGCTGAAGAAAGCTCAGTCATTTGGCATTAAATCTCGATGAAACAAGAGATATTTCAGATGAGGTGCAGTTGATTTTGTATTGTAGGGTTATCGATGAGGAAACAAAACAATTGTTGAGCATTACTTGCGCTGTCTAATAGTTGAAGTTTGCACAACTGCTCAAGCCATCCTCACCAAACTGAATAATGTCACTGAGGAAAATGTTTTTGATTAGATGAAGTATAAGTCAGTTGCTACCGATTGAGCAGTAGCTATGCAAGGTTCTACTAATGGCGTTGTCCAAAAAATCAAAAACGTTTTCCTTGACTGTGTTTCAAATCACTGCATGATTCATTGAGGAGCACTTGTGGTTAAACAACTGACACAAGAAAACAATCAATGGTGAAGTCTGGAGATTGATCTTGATGATGTCATAAAAATTGTGAGTTTCATCCGTGCACATTCAAAGAAGCATAAAATGTTTTCAGAACTGTGCAAAAAAACATTTGTTTTGAATCTGATTTCATCTGCTATGGATTGGGCAGCCCTTTACAGAAGAGATAATCCACTTGAGCTACTTGCAATTATTGAGTTGCAGTCAGACTTGCTCCAAAAAGCAGAATTTAGAACTATAAACTACTGTACACTGTATTTTGGGCATCATTTCTCAGCATTCCTGATTACCAAAATCTTAGTCAAAAGCGATTCTGTTGTTGTCACATGCCAAGAAACTACTTTTGTGAGCAAGGATTTTCTGCTCTTGTCAAAATTAAATAAAAAAGAGAAACTCAATCAAGGATGTTGATCTAGAAAAATCATCTTTATGTAATGAGGTTTAGATATTGCAGACACAAGCACACACTTAAAATTTCACACAAGGTTTTCCATTTGTAATCAGCTAAGGGACATTTACAACGGAAAATTGCTTAAATTTGCACTTTCACAGTGCATGGCAGGAGAGTACAGGTTTGAGAAAATGTAAAAATGTGTACCAATACAAAAAAGGTTGACAACCACTGGTCTACATCATGGCTTCTCAAACTTTTTTGTTCTGCAACCCATTTTGAAAATGTTTTTTCTATGTGACCCTGTTGCAACCTCTCCGGTGGTGTTGCATTGATTACGTGTGATTCACCACGAACGGGATGTGCGTGAAGAATAACACCATTATGTATGTGGCGCGAACAAGCAATAATAGAGTGATTTCGTCGGATGATCTCTATTGTTGCTTGCTGCCACGGTGCGAAGCTTTGCGCACATGCCGCTCGGGATTTCCAATCGCAACAAAATGGTGCTGTGACCAGGATGTGGAGGTCGTGTCGAGTTCAGCCTTCACACAAAGAACATGCGATCGGTGTGGTTCGTTGCAAAAAGGAGGGGATGTTGTTGCAACCTCTCCGGTGGTATTGCGTTGATTGTGTGATTCACCACGAATGGGATGTGCGTGAAGAATAACACCATTATGTATGTGGCGTGAACAAGCAATAATAGAGTGATCTCGTCGGGTGATCTCTATTGTTGCTTGCTGCCACGGTGCGAAGCTTTGTGCACATGCCGCTCGGATTTCCGATCGCAACAACCCCATTAACGGATAGCCTTGAGCACTAGATATTAATGATACACGTAAATGTCCCATTACAAATAAGTCAAAGGGCATTTTTGTCTGTAGTGAAATCATAAAAATGCACACAATCCACAAAAGTAACTATAGTGTAGTAAAACTACCATGTAATGGAAACAGTAAGGTGAAAAAAAATTGACAAAAAACAATTCAGTTCATAGTAGTTATCAAGCACAACTAATGGGATGGATGCACTTGATGATTTTACACAGATCATGCATTCGTAGTTTGGTACATGACAATGTAGGATGAAGGACATTCTCAACATTTTTCAAAATGATCGGTGTTTGTACTTGATGACTATCAATTTTGAGAATGCTGCTTCACACAAATATGTTGTGCAAAAGTCTGAGAGTTTGTGGGCAGCTATATCATAAATGGCTGGGTATTCATTTTTTGTACTTACCCAGAAATGATATAAACTCTGTTTTGAAATCTCTAGTTTGCAAATTTTTGTCGTTTCTGCAAATACATCCTACATCCAACTCCGCAAATACATCCTGGGCACGGCAGGTGTGTAGCCTTTTGAAATTTCAATTGTGCATCATAGGCATAACCAGGGTAGAGCTAAAGGGGCCATGCCCCCCTAAATTTCAAGCATATCTTGTTTTTTTGTGCGGTGACCCAAAGCAAATACAATTGCTCGCTTAAGTCAAAATATTGGGCCCCTCCCAAAATTTTGGGCTGCTTCACTATTGTTGCGTATGGTTTGTGGATCCAACTTTTCCTGAATCAAAGTCCAAAGTACTTCTGAAACTGTGTATGAAGCTTTTAACTTTAGTCCAAAGGTACTCAGTGTGCTCTCTAAGCTGTTGGCCTAATCTCTAGATCAGGGGTGGGGAACCTGCGGCCCGCTTGAACATTTGATATGGCCCGCATCAGAATCTTTCTTACACAAGTTAAAGTACAACATCGCCTGAAAACAAAGCACCATGATAAGCAGGCACTTAGACAGTAATTCAAGAGAAGTCATCCTTCCTCATAGTTAAATAAAGGTAGAATTTTAGGATAAAATTCATTGGTTTTGTGGCCCGGCAGCAATACAGCACAATTCATGCAGCCCGTGATAGTAAATAGGTTGCCCACCCCTGCTCTAGATGACTAGACCTAGAGTTCTACGCACAATCATGGCTTCTTGTCAGAATGAATGCAAAAAGGTCAATAACGGTCAGTACGTTAAAATAATCATGTCGTAATAATGCATAACTTGTTGCACTTGGTTGATTATTATCATTTAATAGTTTAGGCAGACATTCTAGTAAACAACTGACAGCATGAAGGATGGTATTACCCCTAAAATGCAGTACAAATAGATTCACTCCAAGCTTACTTTCAATCTATTTCTAAAGTTTACAAAAGCTTGCATATCTGATCTGTCAAAACAATTTTTTCGCAACCCCAAAATTATATTTCACGACCCCAAATGGGGTCACGACCCATAGTTTGAGAAGCGCTGGTCTAGATAACCCTCTGGTTACTTCGATGCCCTGGCATCCTTGCACTAAGTTGTTATATCTTGTTGCAATGCCACTTAGCACCGAATAAAATCAACTCAACTGGGGATGGAGTCACAAATGTGATGCCTTCCTTTTTTGTACCATCAGAACATGCACACTGAACCACAGTGCAGTTTAACATTGCAATCATTCATTGGCCTAATAAAGCACATCAATTGCTGTTTCATTAAAAATATGTCATGAAACATTCACTAGCACCACAAAAGACTTTGCAAGACTCTTCAGTGCAGAAAAAAGCAAACAACATAACGTTAATACAATCGCAGTTAATCAAAAAAATCCTACAACACTTACTATATTTCGTTACCAATTGACAAAGAAAACCTATATGACATGCATGTTTAGAATACATCAAAATTTAGCAGTAGGCAATAAACATGTCTAAGAAATGACCCGAGTAACTGTGTTTTACCAGATAGGCAAATCAAATACTTCAACAAGTCCAACAGGACTCATTGACATTGCATTGATACATCAAATGTATTCATAAACCATCAAAGGAGCAGTTACTTTCTAACATAATTATAAGTAGCTATGTTGCCTCATGTTACTTTTATCAGATTTATGGAACAAGGTCATGACAGTATTGTAAGACATTGTGCGTACTTACACACAGTGGTATTGGTTGATGCTACATCTTGAGCAAACATTCTTAGATTTCGCACATCATTGATCAGTTGAGTGGTATTGCTGAAAACAGTTGTGTTTTCATTTAAGAGGGATCCAATGTCATTCAGAGTTCTGTTAACCCTGAAATGTATGAGTTTGTTATGAGAAAAACTGAAGACATTGGTAGACAATCTGAGTTGATTGTGATCATTAACACTAATGTAGTGGCTAAGCATTCTATATTAAAATTTTATACTGGTAACCACGGTTTATTGATTTAAATCATGATTTAAGTCAAGCAATAAAAATCATGATTGAAATCAAGCAATAAAAATAAAAAATTAAGCAAAAAAGTCATTTTAGAGCTTGTGTGATGCCTACGACATGTTTAATTATCATTCTAATAGGTCGATATGGTATTAGTGTAGAAGGCAAACAGTTCCGATGATGACACAAGTTAAAACCCCTTGAAGGCTTATCAATCATAGCAACTGTAAGGCCGCAGATTCTACGTCATTTAACTGCAAAAATGACGTGTTGACTGTAATTGCTAACCCATGCAGATGAAGTCATAACTGTTAGAATAACACAAGTTTAAAAGTGCAGACTAGCATAAAGTGAAAGTTGCATTTAGATTCCATCAAATATGAAGGCTATTGACTGCAAACATACTTATATTTTTGATTCATAAAGTAGATATATTATTATCATTAAAGGTTTTTAACATTTCATGCATGTATGCCATTGATGTCACTGAAATTACTAAACTGGTAGTTTCACTATTGGCATTTCATTAAATATTTCATTCCATACACCAGTACTGGTGTTATGTACTATTGCATTAAGGGATATTGCATCAGCGTTAAGCGCAAAAAAAGTTTGAATGAAAGTTCAGCTATTTCTAGTCAGGGTTGATTGATTTAAATCATTTCATTTAAATCAGTGATAAAATTTTTTAAAATCAAAAAAAGAATCTTATGCAGTTTTGAAGCTTTCTGTATGACACTTTTAACTGTATGACACTTTTAATTGGTATTCTAATCGGTTTCACTTATTATTAAAGAAGGCAGAGACTTCTTATGACAACGCAAGTTATAAAAGCAATTAAAGTTTTATCAATCACAACAAATGTGAAGTCACAGATTCTATGTCAACTTAATGCAAAAATGATATGCGGACTGAAATCACTAACACTTCCAGACTCAGAAGTCAGAATGCCACAAGTTTGAAAGTATAGGCTGGCATAAAGCAGGCCTGTGAACTGACGGTTTGATTATTGTCATTCCAAAATATTTCGTTTTGTACACTGGTTTTTATAAACTGATTTGCTTTATGCGTGATGCATAAGTGCAAAGTAAGCTTGAATGAAAGTTCAGCTGAATTCTAGTTGCTGTACTGGAAGAAACAAAGCACACAAAAGATATATTAACACAAAACAAACTCTTTAAAATTATAAATTACTACTTGTGAGGTGTCCACACTCTACACATTAGATCAAGAAAATCTGATTTAAATCAAAAAATCTGATTTTTTTGTTTAAAAAAAAATCATGATTTTTATCAACCCTACTGGTAAGACTACACATCATGTTGCTAGATGTTTGATCAAACCTGATAAATGGCATGTCTGTGAGCCAAGTAGGGTTATCCATTGATATACCAGTAACATAAACCCTAAATATATGTAGTGGTACTAATGACAAACTCAAGTAGAATTTAAACAACATTTATGCAATCACATTGTAAACAAGGAATACAAGCAATTGCTGCAAAGCATTCACAATCATTTTACATGGATTTACATGGAAAACACATTGCATTTTTGTAACAAGAGAGTAGATCAACTTTACATGTCATTAACCTTAGAGAAGAATTGCTCAATCGAGCATTGATTTGCCCAGGTGTTTCTGATGCTACCGGTACTGTGAAACATGGATTTTGAACATCACAAAGAATACTTTTGAACCATGGAAACACTCCAGCAGATGGCATTGCTCGTGCTGGGTAGTGACCTGCAAAGGTAGGTANGAATATGTACAAGCAGCAGATATGTAAAACACAGAAACACAATTCNCACATATCAATGTTTTTGCATTGTGAACTTTGAACATATGGTATTGAAAAAATTGCTACATATCAGTATACATACATTCTTGCCTGATCACCACTTCTTGTGATTTGCGAATGGCTACTAGTATAGCAAGCAAAAAGATGGGCCAGAGTACTTCAGTAATAGTTCGAACCTGAAATTCCAATGAATAATATGTTAAAGTAACAGTTGTTGCCACACAACAGATGACCCAACAAGTTGACTTACTGGATGTCGAACTCTAAGGATAAAATTCTTCCATAAAAGAAGATAAAGTTGCTTCCAAAACATACTAGAAGACTGCATATATCAGAAGCTCTACAGTCTCATAACAACCTTTTCCTAAAGTACCTAAATAAGCAAATACACCAAAATTTAGGTTGATACACTAATCACAAGAGGACCATACACTATGCAGTCAATTTTGAAGAGTTAATTTGAAGATTGTTACAGTAGAAAATGCAGACATTGTAAAATTCCGGATCCATCTGTCTCATCACATCAAAGTTCTCAAAAAATGGATTTTGTTAACTTTTCTCAAAAGGTAGAAATTGGAGAATTACACAACTTTTAGTGGCCAAGATAAACTAATATGAACACTCAACGTTGTTAACAACACACACTCTCTTAAAAATTCAGCTGATCAAATTGCAATGTTTAACTTACTTCAGTAAAATAATATTTTGTTTAAGTTTTGGATTTGTTGAAATACCATTGGGACATTACAGTTTTTTCAATTTTATGAACTCCAAAGATGTATGAAGTAATACTACTTTCACAATATATACATTGTTTCATAATAATGTGAATATGCANCAATGTTAGAAACATTTGATATCATTGTAGAAAATTCTCTACTCACCAAAATNCAAACAATATAACAAACTGGAAGTATTATTGTACACAAGCATCAGAAACATCTGTGAAATACTTTAACAATCATAATTCAACACAATTTGTAAACTTCTGCAGCATTGTAATAAACATGGACCATGTTTTTGATGTGTTATGCACGACGAAAGAAGTATTAAAATGCAATAAACAGGTGAAACAATGTAGAAATAATGCTTCAACCATTTGTGATTCAAAGATATGTTAATGATATCTTAGTGATGTCAAGATCGAAAAGATAAAGGTATGTAGTAAACAAAATAAACATCTTTTTTGCTCACAAGGTATTTTAAATTCAAAATCAGCTTCCATTTTTAAATAAACATTAAAGATTATGGCAAGAAAATTTGACTGATTGGCTTCCCATAATTTTTATTAACACCTTCAGTGCCGGGTTAATTCAAGCGGTTCACATGAAAACAGCCTATTCGCACATGGTTTTGTGCAAGCCTAACTCCAGCACTGTAAGTGCTAGAGAGCTGTTCAAATGCTCAAAAGACTTGGCAAGTCTTGTAGTTTGCAATGACAAAAAAATTTTTTTGGTTTTGGGTTTCAGATTTTTTGTGGGCATACTATTTGTAAATTTTGTTTTAGATACACATTTCCTAAATAAAACTCTGGCATGTAACAATTAAAAACTTAACCGAGAAAATTATTTTTGTTACTGAAATATTTGTAAGCTTCTCTGACTCTGTAAATGTTTCAATCTTGCAGATCACTTCAAAAAGGCTACAGCATCATTGTTATAAAGCATGTTATTACTCACACAGTTTTCTGTGCAAATTAGCATTTTTAGAAATTACACTAAGCAAAATCATAAGTATTACTCAGTATTTACCTTCAAGTTTGTTTTTATGAAATATTGCCTTTATACATATATACCAAGTACTATTTTAAAATGGTAACACTAAGATAATTTAAACAAGGGATCACCAACATTTTTGAAACTGAGAGTTACTATTTTGGTACCAATTAATGTGAAGGGCTACCAGCTTGATACACACTTCTGAAATAAAAAATTTGCTCACTTTACTTTTGATCATGTTGCTATTTAATTAATGATATTCATCTGCAAAGACACTGATCACGTTAATAATATTTTTAGAATAGGGCTGCAACTTGCTGTCCACAGGCACCATCTTGCTGACCCTTGATCTAAACTACCTCATTTGTTATATGTATTACTAAAGAAGAATCCATTTTATGTTTGAATGATAGCACTACAAACTATGTGAAGTCACATGAAACAATGGAGAAAAATCAAAGCAAATTGAGTCACTGGAAAAATATTTAAACACCTTCAGGCTGAACAAGAATTTAGCATTTGAGATGGCTGGTCAGTACAAAATTTGCAAAGGTATTGCTTTTTCATAAAAAGCAAGTTTTGTTCAACCCTACATGTCAATTTGTCTGCAAAAATAATTGTCTTGTGAAAAAAGCAACTGTGCATAGTCAAGCCAAGGCAGGTATCTGATGTATTAGGACTTTCAGTACTGGGGGTTTTCCTCAAGAAAACTGCTGGTTGACAGATAGTTTTTGAGAGTTTACCATATTTATGCTACTTTCCTAAAACACCTTGTAACTGAAGCCCAAATAAGTGTTTCATTTGTTAAATTCACTATTCTCTTCATATTTTTTGTATGTAAATGTACAAACTTTTAAGAGAAATGATCACAGCCAGTATTCAACACAGGCCATATGCGGTATTTGTACATAGCCTGTTTTTTGTTCTTTGATAACACATTCCATATAGCAAGGGTCCACAGATAGTGGGTTGTGAGACCCTCCACTCTGGGTCACGAAATAATTTTAATTTACATTTAAATTTGCCGTTCTCATTAGACAGAATAAATGCAATAATTTACTGTTTTATGCGCTACGTTTCATACAATCTTGTGTAAGAAAATTGCTACTGTCAATACTAGTCTTGAAATTGATATTTAATTGTAAAGTATTTTCCACAAAATAATATGCTCACGAAATGTTTGGGTCGTGAGAATTAAATATTTTTTTAAGGGTCGCACAAGAAGTACTTGCAGGCCCCTGCCATATAGGAATAGGCACCTAAGACCAGTAGCAGAAGTGTTAATAAACCTGGATAAAAACAAGGCAGGACAAGAAATCAAACATAAATATGAAATAATCCAGTCATGTTTGTGATTTGAGCATATTCATTTATGCTGTAGGGTTTAAGCTTGAATTATCAAACTTGGCAGATAACAGATTTCAACATTTATCACAACGCAATTTTTTACCACATAACTTTGTTTAATTTCGCATAACACTGCTGTTTAATATAACTACAGCAGGTTACATGATAGAAAGAGAATGTGTGATGCACATAGCCATAAACATGTTCAAAATTATGGTTACAATTAACATTTCTAAGAAATAACCATAAAAGCAAGTTTTGTTTATACACACCTACACATTGTGTAGTCATATTCACTTAGTTTCACAAGTCAGAAAAGAATGTAGGAAGCCAACAAAATAAACAAGTGCAACAACCAAACATGATTCCACACAACAAATTACTTCATATAGCTTCCAAGTTCGACACCTGGCCTGTTCCCATCACCTTGCCAGTACTCCCTGATACAGGGAAACTCTGATCAAGAACAGTGTGTTTCGAAGTGAAAAACACTTTTTTTCTCAATGTTGCAACAGGCATTGGCATTTGCTTCAGCGGTTTCGTTGCCATTTCATTATTTACTTTTATCAGAATACTGAGAATGTCTTCAGTTTGGTGATATTTTTTCAAGTTCTCAACAAGTGTGCTAATAAACCAACTGCCTTTTTGTTTGTCTCTGTATGACAAAAAACCAGGAACTGTTGAATGACTAATTAAAAAGTCTGCTTCAGAAGGTATAGATAATGGTGAGTCAGCCTCAACATCATCAACTGGTGAAATTTGTTCATGCACATTCTCTTCTGGTAGAGGATGCTCAGCCATTCTCTGGTCACCTTGACATGCTTGAAAAAAGAACAGCTTGGGTTTGTTTAATAACGTTGGACATGATTTTGGATTGAAAGCTTGGTGCACATGAACTGTCTTTATAGGCATGCCATCAATGCCGTAAACACTGCCTTCTAATCCATGCGACATAATAACACACACAAAGCAATCATATTTTGAGTGATCATCCCTTGAACATTCTTTTAAGACTTTGGACATTTCCCTGTGGCCAAGGTTTTCATGCAATCTTATCTCAAATCCAAACCTTTGAAACAAATTTGTTAACTTTTGCACATCTACAGAACTGCCACAGCGATCAGTGAAACTAATATTGGGGGTCTGAAAAAGATTTCCAGATATAGCCAAACGATGTTCCACTGTTTTAAGATTTTTTCCTTCTTCAAATTTTTCATTGTTGATAATAAGGCAAATGCCACAAGGGTTGTTTTCTATACTGTAGCTTTCCAGAGGGCTGCAACCAGCACCGTCATCTAAACGTAAATGTAAGCCAGACATAACTTTCTGGTCACAGTCACTTGGAGAACCTGGGTGGTCTTGGGTTAATGGTTCTTCCTGACTCATGCCACCCACTCCACACACTTTTGGACATTCTGACTCGTGCTCTTGGGGAAGTCTGTGGCTTTGTTGATAATCTGGGTCAGCAATTGGCATATTGTCCCAAGCTGTCATGCCTTCAACAGCTTGCTGATCTTCTTGGTTTGTAAATGGCACAGCAGCACTTGATATCTGCTGATTTCTCAGTGGTTCTTCCTGCCTTGGCTGAAAAACAGTTGCAGCATGTGGTGCAACACTTAGTTTATGCACACTTTTACTCAGTTCTTCCTGTCCAAACTGCTGAAAACTGTAAGGATTGAATGGGACCGAAGCACTTGATTTATTAAGACTTCCACCAATGTCTTCCTGTCTCAGCTGCTGAGAACTGACAGGAGTGATGGGCACAGAAGCACTGGACATTTGCAGATTGCTCATCAGGTCTTCTTGCCTCAGATGCTGTGAACCACCAACAGCTTTTAGGTTGGTGTGAGAATTGAATGCAACATTAGTAGCAGAGTTTAGATAATTTTGAACATTATCTCCATGTGGATTTGACTGAGTGTAATCACCTGATGAACTTTTTAGTAAAGGATCTACATTGACAAATGTACGCTCACTTGACTCCAAATCATGACCATAAACAGGTTGCTGCAATGCCCATTGAGGGAAATGTTTTATATTATCTGCAGCATACCAACTGTTAGGTGCAACAACACCTTCAAGTTTAGAAGAGCTTGAAGATAGAAAAGGCATGCTGTGCGAACTGTGAACAGGATCACATTTTTCTTGTTTGTATGAACTGGAGCTACTGGAAAAATTGGGATAGCTAAGCTGTTTTTTCGGACGCATGTAACTTGTATCCCCTTCTCTTAAACTCAAAAACGTTTTATATGGCTTCTGATTGTCAAGCCTCTTTAATATGCTTAACATGAACTCCAGATCGTCTTCACAAAGTAAATCTTCCTCTTCCAAACTTTTTAAAAGCAACAAAACATCAGTAGATCTGTTGTAGTTGCGAATACTCAGCTTTCCTTTGCAGAGATTTTTCATAATTTCAAACTCATTTGTTGTCAATTCATCAAGAAGATGAAAACAAGCAACCCTAAATGGAGTAAAATTGAGATGCCCGCTTCTCAAAAAATTTTCTTCATAATCACGACGATTTTTTACACCAGGTAATTTTTTGAGCAGGTCATGGCGGTTAATGCGATACAACACCTCAGCTAAAAATGCCATGTCTGCTGGATCTATTAAACCTTTTGCTTCACAATACTCCAAGAAGCTGAAAGCTGATATAATTTCTCGACCATCTGGAATAGCATCTTTACAAAGATATCGAATCATCTGAATGTTTTCTGCAGTTAGACCTTCCATAATGGTATGCATCACAGATCGAAATTCATTTTCATCATCCATACTGAGAAGGATGGCCTCTTTTTGCACAAACACTGCCACTCACTACTTATCGTGAATCAATAGTAACCAATCTGCATACAAAAAGTAAATTACTACACAACCATTTTATGTTATTTAAATGGTATATATATTTATATAACTACCATATAAATATTGAGTATGTTAATTGTTCAGCCCAATAAAATATCTTAGTTGAGTACTTCAAGCCTCCTGAAGGATGACAATGACATCCAATGATAAGAAGTTATACACAATTGTGCTGCAAAGCACAAAGCATCTTGGCTCAACTTTTAACTACAATAATTTTTTTTTACTTTGACTCATCAAAATTTTGAAAAATTTGACCCCGAAAGGCAAAAGCCTTTAAGAGCTACCACCACCACTGCTTATAAAAGCTCTTCAATATGCAACAAGTCTGTTCGCATATTGTGCCATAAAAATTCCTCATTTTTCTGATAAAATTTATAGGTTGAAAGCAGTGTAAATTTTCCCATTGGATAGTAATCCAATAATTACTTGATAGAATTTGAGTTTTAAGAAAGGAAGCGTCTATTTTACCGCCAATTTTCTGATGGCAACAGATCGGCTGGAGCTATTGTTCTGCCAGTCTGACGCAATTTGAATGAAAAGGTCAGTTTGTCATGCAATCAGTATGCTGCTCATAGTGTAGTGGTTATGCTTCATGTCTGGTATGCCATTGGTTTTTGGTTTGAATCTCATCTTAGTGACTTTTCTTTTTTTTGTTTTTTTAAAAACTTTTCCATTAGGTGTTACCTTTAGGGTTCGATTAGGGTTGGGGTTAGCATAGCGTTACAGTTAGAGGTTAACGTTAGGGGTTTGCATTAGGGATTAGCATTAGGGTTAGTATTACGGGTTAGCATTAGGGATTAGCGTTAGAGGTTAGCATTAGTGTTAGGGATTAGCGTTAGGGGTTAGAGTTAGGGGTTAACATTAGGGTTAGCATTAGGGTTAGGGATTAGAATTAGGGATTAGAATTAGGGTTAAGGCTTAGATTTACGGTTTGGGGTTAGCATTAGGGTTACTGTTACGGTTAGGGATTAGTGTTTGGGTTAAGGTTTAGTGTTAGGGCTTAGCTTTAGG
>JGI24159J19872_10008237_pt1 | contig 13648 bp, 11 predicted proteins | sample Ectturendosymbi4_FD_19872 | JGI IMG/M metagenome (IMG submission 19872) | reverse complement strand
TATGTCCATTTCAGAGCTTTCAGCCCATCTGGGGTCCCTAACGCTTTCTGTCCTGGTGTGAAGTAAGTGACGTAACTGAAAACCTGCGACATTATCAGAAGATTACTATGAGCGAGGTTTGTCGTAGCGTTTTAAAGAAACTACAGTGGAAATTTTATAGAGCGTGATGGATATACTATTAGAGAAAGAAATGGTTCTTTAAGCAACAGTGTAATATAGTATTGGTTTACATCGTTCATCAATTTTGTAAATTAATTTTCAGACAGCCATATTGTTTACGAAATTGCTTGCATCTCGTAAAAGTATGCTGTCTGCTGAAAACGAGAATGTTTTTTTGTGATCAAAAACCATTTATTAGCTTAAGACGCGTCTGTTAAAAACAACCACTGGCAACAATGCCTCACAAACGCTTGAAAGTGCAAATGCAAGGATACACCACAACTTTTTAAGCTTGTTTAAAACTGGCAATATGGCAACGAAAAACGTTCAAAATCCAAAATAACGGAAAAGCCTGTAAATCAAAAGTAGAGGCAAAAGTAGGTGATATTAAAACAGGCAGGATCGTAACACGGGGGGCAACCGGGAAGATGCTCCCCCCAAAATTATCAAAAACACGTTTAGTTGTTAGGTACAACATGTAGCTACAATCATTTTGTCCCCCTCCAAAATGTCAGCTAATTGTGGCTCTGTTAACAGGTTACAGTTTGCGGAAGTGCAATGCTTTCAGGACCAGGTTATTCATGTTGAAACCTGTTTTAGTAGTTAAAGCGTAGTAGGATGCTGTGTATATGTTTACAAAGTGAGTAAAGTTTTGTACGGCAAAATTGTAGATGAAGGCATGTTTGTAACACTGGGTTTAAAAAATTGTGTTTTTTGCTGTACTGTGGATAAAAATGGATTAATATAGGTAACCTTAGATAGGTAACCTCAGGGGGTATAGGTAAGACAGGTAACCCCACGGGGATTGTGGTTGGTAATCCTTTGTTTTTCTTTTACTCGAAAACGAGAAAAGATGAGGATGCTTCTCCTTTCAAGAGTTGCCGTCTGCAGCACATAAGCAAGCTACTCATGCCGTGTTTGAAAGTACAGCACATTTCATTTTCAATCATCCACCAACGTTACGCAAGAGCAAATGCGTTATGCGCTCTACTGTATACCATGGGCGTCATAAGGGGGTCACGTCATAACGTCATAATTTTGTAAAAAAACCCTAGTACCCCTCCCTGGAAAAAGTCCTTCTGACGCCCATGCTGTATATATGAAGTGCCGTTTGCGCCGAGTAATAAAAGCCTGTGGCCGGCAGTAGATTAAATTACCTGTGCATTTGTGCGAGAGCACAGGAAGCCGCTGGGTTGCACAGACAATGCTTCGATTTATGTAAAAATTAACTGAAACGTAAAGACAGAACAAAAATTATCTTAATATTTTCTCGTAAATGCAGTGAAACCTTAACTTTGTCCTTTATTAAATCAAACCATCCCAAAAATTAAAACCTTTCATCAAAGGAAACCTCATCGCGCCAAAAAAAAGAAATTCAAATGTGGCGAACTCATCCAAAACTTGAAAGAAAGTCAGCAAAGTGCCAGGGGCGCTTGTCTGGGCCACCAATATGCTTTTTTGTCCCGGCATATCGCGTTTAACGGTCGCAATAATAATTGTTTACGCCAGTAACGTAACCTAGTTTACGCCCAGTAATATCAAACTCAGAACAAGCCTATAAAAACACGCCTTCAGCTTTTGTCCAAAACGATTGAAGTAGATCTACAACAAGTGTTGGACTGCTTTCCACACAAGCTACGTTCAATCTTTTTATCTGTTTATCTCGTGCGTGCAGAGCAGAAGCATGTAAACCGGAAACAGTCTGCGTGGGAGGCATCAACGTTTACAACGAAAATCGCAGGTCATGCGGAGATTTCGCAGGTAAGAAGAAAGCAACGACAGAAAAGCTTTCATATCTATTTTTGTGTGCGTTGTGTTTAGGGTTGAAGTCACGCGAGGCTTCTTTTCCTCTGGTCGCTTAGCTTTTCAAAGAGAAAATCAATACGGCGGATTCCATGTTGTAGTAAAAACTCTGGCACTTTGTTGAAGACCTAAAAACAAAAGTTATTAAAGTGTCAAAAGGAATCTTTTATTTCAGTAGATCATTTTGCCAACTGTAGATTTCAAAACTACCAATGCGTGAGGCTTTTAGAACGTTTGCGCACGATTTGCAGTTTTTCAAGACTGCAAGATTTAGTTGTTAATATGATGTTTATAAAACAATATTATAAACACACCGTAGTTTTTTCAGTAAACACTGTTATTACAGGTTGGGGAGGACAACCAAGTGACCAGCCAACCAAAACCAAGCCAGCTGGTATGGCCCACTCTCTGCAAGACCAACGCTCGAGCATTCTCATCTTCACAAGGAAAGAAACCTCTGGGGCTGTTGTTCCCAATTAAACCCCACGTGCTCTTGACATATTTTTGATGAAGCCAAACCAGCTTTATTTCCTTTCTGCTATGAAAGTACGGTGACATTCACATTGATCGAAGTTTAGTGCCAACGTTGCATATATCCCCAGTTCGAGTTAGTTGTGAAAGCGCAGCACTAACAATCGTGGTCGTTTCATTCTGTGCTCTGTGTGTGCTTTGCAATAAAACTCGAAACAGCTTTGTGTGAAAGCAAGAACGTCTATGTCTAGACACGGTTACTTTAACGAGTAGGTTTTTGGTTGTTGCGCACTAAAATAAAAAACGGGTGTAGTGAAAAATGCGGAGATGGAGGTGATCCTCAATCCGTTTTAGGGAATGAAATACATCATAAAATAGGAAGAACATGTCTGATCGCACTGTGCTAAGCAGACGCAGAATGCATAAGGCGGTGTATGGCTGAAAAAGGACCAAAAACAACGCCCACCCTGTCTCGTAAAGAAAAGTGATAGTGTAATAGCCTCTCTTTTTCGTGCAATGATTGGCGCGTGCAGTAGACTAAGGTAGACTCTGATGGGCATGGTGCTGCGCACAGCTGCATCCCCTCTCGTGGGGCCTGCTTCTGCAGCTCATTGGATACGAACGTTCAAAACTGAATGGAACTAGTCGACCGAAACAATGCAGACGTGGGGATATCAACAACTCCGGGATGGGTACACGATTTTTCAGTCTGGCCGATTCGGTCTGAGCCGTTTCGGGTTGACCGTGCCCAGTACAAGACATCACGAAATACAACCATTACAAGCGGGTCCCTTGGGCCCCCCGTAAATCCGGCGCTGTCAACATATGATTTTCATTATCATCAGCAAGCAAATTAGATCATTATCGACATTTTGTAATTAAATACAATTCTTCAAAGTCATAATTTCAATTCAGATTTAATCGCAATCATGACTCCTCAGAGGGAGTTGGTATAACACCAGCTAGATAGAGCGACATTTTGCCTGCCTATAATAATTTAAATAAACGCATGTAATAAATTGTTTATGTACAGAAATGTCGTGATCGAAATGCCCCAGACCGAAACGGCCAGACCGAAATGTCCCGTGACAGAAACGGCCCAGACCGAAACGGCTCAGACCGAAACGGCTCAGACCGAAACGGCCAGAACGAATCGGCCAAACAGAAACGGCCAGACCGAATCGGTCAGACCGAAAAGTCCTGTTCCGGTTATATTTTTGCACTGGCAACACAATTGGTATCCTTACAAACAACTTGCTACATATGCTTTGTCTTGTCTTTGCATTCCGGTATGTAATGCAATTGTAGAATCAAGCCCGTCGCCAGGATTTCGCAGGAGGGGGGCCAAAAACCACAAGGGGGGGATATTTTTTCAATACAAAATTGGATGTATGCAGCAACCGGGGGGCNAAACATGAAATGGGGAGCACAGATTTTAAATGGGGTGTCGGGCACCACGGGCCCCCCTCTGGCGACGGCCCTGTGTAGAATGAATATTCAGTCATGTTGCTTCTGTGTTCTAGAGGTGGAAATGTTGTGATTTTGAATGTGTTAAGACAGGTATCAATACTGTGTTATTTTTGCCTGTTTTTAAGCTGTGTTCTTGGTGTTTTTAANAGCCTAGTGCCGACTCCGGCACACGGACTCCTCGGGCATATCCCGAGTTTTCGTTTACGATTTACATTGGAAAAAGCGAGCTTGCGTCACAGTAGCCTATATATTTGTGCCGCCATCCACGGTCCCACTTCACTAAGTTGTTAACTCGTTCTCGTTTTAATGTGGGCCTTGTGACTCTTCATATATTTTCGTTACCGTGTCATCATTTTGAAAGCCCATCTCACCCATAGACGCTCCCTTAACTTTGTGCATGATATATTTTTGTAGGCTACTTACTTGTTAATGAATTTTGTGCGAGACTAAAGGCCAATCTACACTGAGGAGTTGCCAGGAGTAGCCGCGCACGATTCTTTGCTTGTTTCATTGAGTCCGGTAAATCTGCACCGTGCTCATCTCGGCACGGCAACTTCTGCCAGAGTTAAAAAAAGTTACGCCTCGTAGCGTTTCTCGCGTCAATTACGCCTGCTGCGACCGGTGCGCGAGTTCCAAATGTTCTGTCAGCAGGTACACCAGCAGGTACACTGTTATCAGCAGGTACACTGTTATCATGCTGACCGTTGAGGGAAGTCATAAACTTAGCGGAACGGCATTGAATAGTTATTTATGAGGCAAGCAATGCAGGAAACGTTTGAATTTAAAGAGTACTCTATTTTTCAGTAAAATACCTCGCGCTTCGTGATGTATACCTTGAAATTCTAGCATAATTAGCCTACTATTGTAACTATGCTAGTAGTAGCTGACACAACTAGGCTATTTCTCTAACATGCCACTGTAATTACATGAAAATGGGCATTTATATTGCGATAATCGGTAAATAATTGTTTATGCCACGTTTCTGGCCGCGCTTGTAAATTACTATAGGTTACTACGTGTGGTTTAGGTGTTTAGATATGCACAGGCTGCTGTAGCCTTCTGTCCACACAGTAAAAAGTACAGTACAGGCAGTGGCGTAGCAAGAGGGGTCTGGGGGCTGCGAGCCCCGGGCGGCACTTTCAGAGAGGCGGCATTTCGCTGAATAAAAATTAATTTTTGAAAGGAGTTTAAAAGTTCTAGTTTTTCGTTAGTATTTTAAATACATTTTCTACTTCTTTTCAATTTTCATGTTTAGAAGCTCTAGACTGGTAGGCTAGCCTAGAAGAACACGACATGTGGCTTTGGAGTGAGTGAATTGATAAAATGTTTGAGGGGCGAAGAGTTTCCTGAGAGGGGCCCAAATTTTTAAACTACGTCCAATAGCTTTAAACTACATCCAAAACATTTTCCAAGGGGGACGAAAAAATTTCTTGCGCCCCCTATTTACGGGTATGCCTTTTATAACTTATATTTATTTTATTTAACGGCAAACGACGGCAGGCCAGAGCCTGGAGTGCCATCTGCCGGGACCAGTTGTGACGATATGATAGTAAAAAGTCAACATATAGAGGCGAAAAAAGATACATTAATAAATCGGTAAATAAAGACGCAAAAAAGAGAGCATGCTTACTTGAGGGCCAATTGCGCCCCAGTCCCTACACCTTCCTCGACAGACAAAGCCATTTCAGTCATCTCAGTCAAAAGTCTTTTGCACAAAGGAAAGAGATGACATTTGACCGCAAACGTTAAGGCTCCAGTTGTTTTCGGTTTATTTTGCCTCTCTGTTGAGTTCGCGTTGCAATCTCAACATTAAAGATATTCCTACTTCGGAATACAGCCAAGAAGTGACTTCAATGACTGAGAAAATGAGTCAAGAAGAAGACCCTGAGGTTTAGTGTCATTCATTGTGGACAAGTGTGGATTGGAGGAACAATGAGGAAACCAAATTTTTACAGAGTAATAGAATTTCATTGAAATGCATAGAGTTGGAACGAAATAAAGATTAAGACACTCAGTTCAACTAGAACAGAAATAGTGAATTGTTTACCTTAGAATGTAGTATTTTGCAATTGATTTGTGAACCGTTTTTAGGATGAGAGTGACCACTAGTAAAGTAGAAATGATTCGTACTGGTAACCCACCAAGATTAGCTAAAAATATTCGCGATTTAAACCGATAAAAATAAACGCGGAAGAATGCGCGGATGAATACCACTCGAATATGATTCCAATGAATTTCCCTAATAACCATGTGACTTAAGACATTCCAATTTAGATGGTCTTAAACGGGGAAATCCCTATCAAATTTCGATTGTCTTAAATGGGGAAGCCCCTACTAAATTTAGATTGTATTAAGTGGGGAATTCCTTACCAGTCACGTGATAGAGTTCGATACATTGTGTTTTCCTCAGGCCAGGAACATTTCACTTGAATCAGTCTGCTTCCGACCTTGGTCAGATAAGCAGCAAGTTGGAACACGGGCATACCTGGACAACGACTAGTAGGACTACGGGCATACCGGGACTACTGGAAAAACTATAGCCATGGGTATACTGATGGACTACACCTTAACCAGGGAATTATAGCCTAGTAGCTTGTTTTATCCCTGATGTTCCATGGTAATCCGGGTCACTCTCTCCTCCATTGAAACTCATTACTAAAACCCCTGAACTCGTGTTATAACCCCAGTTTATGATTATGCTGTGCATTTATGATGCATGTGAACGTAACTGCGCATTGCTTAAAGCTATACTAATAAAACTATGAGTGAATATAATACTTTTGTATATTTAAACTGAGCGGGTCGAGCGAAACGGGTGGGTCTGATTTTCTTCATTGTAATTTCGGGAGCGCCTTGAATAGTCTTCGTTTATTAACCAGTTTTCTTGGGGGACTATTCTGAAATGCAGACACTCACGTGCCTGCAATACCTCCTCTCAAAATCTGATAAAAAACTTTTGCATGAAATCACGGTAAATAGTCAATGCTATCTTAATCGTTTTTCTTGTATCTTTGGTTTCTCAGTCACGCCCCAACTGCACATAACATTCTCCTGACACCTAGGCATAAAGATTTCGCTGGGACGCCGATAGCCCAGTGATAGTGTCCGCCTCTCAATTGGAAGGTTGTGTGTCCAATTCACAGACACTGAGTGACTCGCCGTGGTACTCCTTGGGAAAGATCGTTAGCCTAGACTGCCCCGGTAAGAAGCATATTTCAGGCGCTGGCATGCCGCTAATTGCCGTCGCCAACATTATAAACAAAACATCTCTTGGCACATCTCATGCTATTTTTTAATGTTCGGTGGGATATTTTCATTAACTGTCATAAGCTGTAGCCCAGTCATTAGGTGGGCCTATCAACAAGTTTTGGCGGTTGAAGTGAAGAACTTTGCAAAGATAACTTTTCTCAGTTTCAAATTTAACTGCTGTTTTTCTGCATGACGTAATGGTGCCGGAAAATGACGTTCTTGAAGCGGGGTAGTGCAGTTGGTGCATTTTCGCGGGTAACTTTGAGCTCAGATTGTAGGTTAGAACTGAAAGTAGAGTGAATAAGAGCCAGACGATAAGCAACGTGGTTTTCGTGAAGTCACCTTTGTTCAACGGTGCACTTTAAATATTGGCAGTCATAGAAAAAGTTATTTGAACAAGAACAGCTTAAAAAAAGTGCTGCTTTCATTTTGATGAATTTGAGGCAAGAATCTTAGTCTGAAAACTTAACGCAAGGGTAAACGATATGTTCAGATATGATTGTGGTTAACGCTTTTATTAAAAAGAGCGTTAATGGAAATGGTTGCACAACTTGGCATAGGCGTAGCCAGGGGGTACAAACGGTACATGGCCCCCCAAATTTTTATAAAATATAGTCATTTTGTGCTTTGAGAGGGGTTTTTCTAAACAAAGTAGTGTTATTCGCCTAAAATCAAACATTTGCCCCCCCCAAATTTTTGGGCTGGCCACGCCACTGCAGCTTGGCAATAGCTGCACTGAATATAATTGTTCATCGCAATAACCGTCGAACGTAAGACGTTGCAATCACTGCTGAGTATCCAAAAGCCTATATGTCACAACTGGCATGGTTTGGTAATACAGTTTCCGAAACAGACGTCTGTTGGTGACCAGTCCCGTCGCCACGGTGGCATTGATGGGCTTAGACTCCCCCAAAAGCTACAAATCCCCCAAAATTGAAATATGAAACACTATAAATCAGGGGATTTTTGGTCAAATTTTAGAATGTCAGTCCCACTGCACGAACGTAGTCTCCCGTGCGAAGACCTTCTGGTGATGATTCTGTTGGTAACGAACAAAGGCAAGGAATAACACTATGCACGTGTAATTTGAAGAGGTCCAAGACAACAGCTAGACCAAGTGCGCAGGTCACGATGAAGACTGCAAGGAAGCGCTTCTCAACCATAGCCTGTTTTAAACCTGTTTAAAATATTTTTTCAAAATGGGTCCCTGCACCTATAGAGGGCTCCGCGCAACTGCTCATAGAGTTAACGTCTGAAGCCTTCTATATATTACAAGAGGATGAAACCACTACTGAAACGTGAAGTGAACAATGAAACGTTCTTTACATCACTGAAATCATCAGATAGTTCTGCTGACTCCACAGACATAGATGTATTTCTAAAACAGTGCATTAATACTGTAATTTCTCCCAGTGACAAGTAAAATAAAGATTTTTAATTCATGCAGCTTTGTTGACCATTTTCGTAACCTCTCAGATTAAGTAAACGCAAGTACAGTATTTCGGAGAATTCTGTTAAAAATTGTTTGAGAATAATCCGCGTTTGTCTAAAAACGCTTGTGTTCTCAGCCCTCACACTAACGTTGCCTTTCGCAATGTCTGGGCATACCCTGAGAAAAAGTAAAAGGTATTCAACTGCAATAAACATTAGGCGTAATAGGTCTCTCAAAACTATGACTAATCCTGACCAGTGACGTAGCCAGCCCGAAATTGCGGGGGACCAAAATTTTTGATTTTAGGCTAGCAACAGTATTTCGCTTGGGATACCGCCTCTCAAAGCACAAAATGACTAGATATTCTAAAAATTTGGGGACATGGCCCCCCTGGGCCCCCCTTTCTACGCCTATGACCTTGAGCATCAAATATTCATCTAAACATAGAGAAGCATCAAATTTTCATCAGCTACTGTACTTCGTGTACGAAGACAAGAGCTACGTTGTGCTTCATTACGTTAGTTACTGTCTCACGTTAAATGAATGCCTATATTGTGTGCTTGTGAAGCATACAACAGTGGTTCTCAACCATATCCGGTTGAAGAACCACCAAGACCGTCAACTTTGTTTTCTCAAACCTACAGCCGCTAAATTATTTTGCACAGGAAAATGCTATGCCCTATGCGCCAAAAAATCTAATGTCGCGATTTTCTGCAAGTGCGTTAGTAGAAATCCTGCCAAGCTTCTCTTACACAAAAATGATTGTATCAGCGTTTTCCCGTGATTCCCATAAGAATGTATTCTGTAGTTTTGGAACTTAGAGCTTCCCGTGTTAAAAAGCAGTGCTCGAAATGATTACTAACTGAATGTCAGTGCAAATTATTTGCTATTAGGCTGTACACTCATAGATTCAATTTAAGTAGCCTACATGTGTTTGAAACATAGTAACGTAAATGTATTAACGAACCACTCCTTAGTTTCGTATCATATGCTTTCAACTTACGTTTTCTTCCTTTAGAAATTTATCAGAGTCACTTTAACTAGGGTCACACCGTGGTATTTTACCTCCGCACATTTCGTGCAGAAGTTGCCGACGAATTGCATCGAAAGTGCAGAAGTGCACCGAGAGTGTAGGTTGGCACGGAAAGAGCTCGGGTGGAATTTTTCCACAAAATTTCCGTTCAGTTATAACTGCGACAGGATAATGTAATGTCAGCTGCCCGATGTAAGACCAATTACAAACATGTCATAAAACCAACCTCAGCCTCCAAAATTCATACCAACATTCAGTCTTGACAATGTCGCTACCGCAGGTTGTTAATGCTCTTCAATCCCGCTTCCAGAGGTTGAAAACTCCATCCCGCTAACGCCGTTTGAGAAAGCCTTCAGAGCTTCACCTGATGCTCGAGAAGGCCTACACAAGTATTCAAGAAAAAACATTCATTCCATTTTTTAAAAAACTGGCCTGGCCCTGTGGGGAGTGTTGCGGGAGCAACAATAAGTCAATAACAACGACATACGTTCAACAGTATCTCAGATGGCTGTGCTGACTCGGTATCAAGACAAGGCCAAGCAAGGTCGGAGATGTAATCACGACCCTGGTTATTGGAAGAATCCTGGGCCGCTTTTCCGTGGGTGTAGCTTGCAGGACGTGGCTCGCCAGTTTTCCATGGCACATTCTGGACACGTGGCCGAACCATTGTAGCTGGAATCTCTCGATTCGCAGGCGAGGTTGTTCGATATTCAGAGCTTTGCGAAACTCAAAGCTGCGAACTTTGTCGCAGAGTGTCGCACAGTGGGCACAAATCTCTGCCGCTTGCGCTTTGCTCAGCACTCTTTCAGTCATAGGAAGATCTCAGCACTCTTTCAGTCATTAAAGGAAGATTCATGACCATATGTGAGGATCGGAACAAAGAAAGATTAAACGACTGTCAGCTTTGCGAAGTTTGAAACCTCTTGCTTTGTCATCAAAGAGCGATAATGCTCATGTAAAACTGCGTTTGCATTACCAATCCGCATATCAACCTCTTGTTCCGCCTACCATCACTAAGCGAACAATGTGCCTACCGAACTGCGAATAAATTTCCGTTCCCACGCATGACTCATGACATCGACTGAGAATTCTTTTCCGTAATGCATATTTGGACGCCTTGTTGTCAACCTGTTTAAATTCCGTGATACCATTGCAGTGCTGCACCAGTTTTAACTTTTGACGCGTTTCCTGCTTAGCTTTCACGAATATTTTTAAATATGTGGAAAGAGCGAATGTTCAATGTAACAGCGTTAAGCCATTCTCTTCTGGTGGCTTGACCTTGCCTGCAACGCATTTTGCTTCAATAAACCATATAACCGCATTGCGCATATTAAACTTTATACCCAGACCAAAAGACTTACTTACTGCTATAAACATTTTCCCTTTACACAACCAGTAGCTTCGTCCTCGGGAAGTCTGCAGTCTAAATGACCCCTGGCGCCTCGCAGCCTCCCACTTTCCCCATGAATTTTATAAATCGGTTTATTTGGACGTCATCGCAGCACTAAATTATAATAAACATTATGACGTCATTCATTCGTATCCCGTTTATGTTCGTGTTTCATCAAAGTAAACGTATTAGCGCCATCAAGTGTATACTTTTCTACTACCGCCTTACATTTCCTCGTGTTCTTCTCATGTACTTGTGTTTCTTGTTACTGCGATAATGCTCATAAGTCTAGCGCGTTGCATGTCTTAGTGAAGACGCTGCACAATACTATTATTGAAAACCAGCCCCAGTTAATATACGAACTGCTGCAGAGCAAAAAGTTGTCTGCTTGGATGCGAAAAGGTTATGGAAGCACGGGCAGAGTTTCATTTTAGCTGGGTTTACACGTTCCCTGCCATGCTCAGCATCCTGCAGGACTGGGTAAATGACGATAAATACCTGTTGCAGCCCATTACCCCTGCGCACCTGTGTTGATAATCCAGCAGACCGCAACACTTTCAGAAATTATAACCTCATTAAAATTCCCAATGATTCAACCGCTAACTTTAAACCATGATAAAAATTTGTGAAACTGTTGAGGGTTGCCCGACGAGACAACCTGTTCAATAGCTTGTTTACGGTGACCCAGCGCCTTAAACTTTAATTTGCATGCAGTTGTTTATTGCTTGCGCCAATAAACTCAACTCAACCCCAAGTTATTTAAAATTCTCGACCTTTTGCAATGTATTGCTTGCAGCGGGCACTGGTTTAAGCAGGGATGTAGTGCCAACAAAAAAGGTGGGGAACGCATCCGAAAACATAATCATTTTTTAACAGCTTCCCACTCATTTTAAAGCAAAATGTGAAAAAGGTGTGGGAATGCCGTTCCCCCGAGCTCCCCCCCAGTACACCCTGTGCTGATTTTCATTCCAGCTTGGTCGTAAGCAGCAGAAAAACGATCAAGTTCATGTTGACTCCTCTGTTGAGAAGATGTTAGCAGTACCAATCCGTCCGCACAGAGCAAACGGTTGACCGTGCAGCCTCCAACAGTGGCAACAGTGACATCCTTGTTGACTGGGCTGTTATTGTCTATCCAGTTCCTGTAAAAATCTATATTTATATATAGATTACGAAGAGACTCGGTTGTCGTGTCTGCACACATACTTGTCCTAGTTCAATACCCGCTGTGAGCGGTTGTGATTTAACTCCGCCGACACGGACATAAATGCCTGAGGAGGAACGATGACCTGACCACCACAAACAGGCCGCCGTCTTAACGTTATTTCCGCAACACTCCCCAAAGTTTTTAACGAGGAGCCCTGTGGTATGCTTTCTCGAGGTCCACAAAACATGGCATGCTTCCAAGATTTCTCAAAATCACTTGATTGTGAAAATTTAACCTTTAGTGCTACGGCCGGGACGAAAACTGCACTGGATATCATCCAGCTTTGGTTCAATTATTTCGCCGGGTCTGTTTCAAGGCACTTGGAATACACTTTTCCAGGAAGGGTAAAGAGAGAGATGCCCTTGTAGGTAATGCATTCTCTTCTACCTCCTTTCTTGTGTATGGGATATTCACCCCAGTTTGCTAATTTTCGGCACTCTCCCGCTCCAGAACATGTAGGCCACTTGACATAACCGAGTCAGGCAAAGAACTCTATTCAAGGGTTAGAGCAATTGAGGTCGGAATTCATCCCAGCCTTAGGAAAATGTCGGGTGAAGTGTTGGTGTTTTCCTCCCATAAATGTACCTCCTGTGTGTCCGATGGTATGATATTGAGTGAGTTTAAAAGATCTTTGAAATAGTCTCTCCATATGCCACGAATACCCTCCTCATTCCTGAGTAAGACACTATTGTGGTCTTATGATGGATCTAACAGTATGAGATTTTTAGCTGCGGAGACGTCGAATATTTCGCCAGATTTATTTGGTGGGTTGCCATCATCTGAGTTCAGTTTATACCCGAAATGCTCCCAATATTAGATCTTAGACTTTTTCACCGTGAGTGCTGCGGACTTTCGGGCCTCAGAGAACTGTGGATGCTTGGAGAATTTTACTCTATTCTTAAGCCACGTCTTGTATACTACCTTCTTTCCTTGAATAGCACCTTTCACCTCTTGGCACAACCACGGTGTTACTTTTCTGCCTATATTTACCACACCGAGTCTTTTCCGTCCACATACCCGAGCAGCAGCAGATGAAGCACTTTATTCGGTAGGACCTCCTGCTGCTGCACATTTGTGAGCCCTCTTAGTTTTACAAGACGCAAGATGCAGACCACAAGGTGGAGATCGGCCGACAGTTGATATTTCAGTAGCCTTTCGTTTGTGTACCTTTATTGGGGTTCCCTATCAAGTTGCAGATATCCCCACTTCTGCATTGTTTCGGTCGACTTGTTTCATTCAATTTTTAATGTTCGAATCCAAAGGGGTGCAGAAGCAGGCCCCACGAGAGGGGATGCAGCTGTGCGCAGCACCATGCCCATCAGAGTCTACCTTAGTCTACTGCACGCGCCAATCATTGCACGAAAAAGAGAGGCTATTACACTATCACTTTTCTTTACGAGACAGGGTGGGCGTTGTTTTTGGTCCTTTTTCAGCCAT
>JGI24159J19872_10008236_pt1 | contig 13648 bp, 9 predicted proteins | sample Ectturendosymbi4_FD_19872 | JGI IMG/M metagenome (IMG submission 19872) | reverse complement strand
TGCATTAACGGTCACGATTCAGAGACAGTTGAGCACGCAGCGTTTATGTAGCTTTTGAATGTATTAAAATATTTTAATGTAATGGCAGTTAGTCAGTGTTTGAAGTTTACATGAATGTATTGCTGTCGTCAATTACAGCCTGAGAGTCGAAGTTCTGGAAAAACACTTTACTCGGTGAGTTTTGTTTATTGCATTGCTTAAACTTTATAATAAAAGACAATGATTTAATAATAAGTGTCTTTCATGTTAAAATACCGGGAATTAGAAGTCTTTAATTGGGAGGTCAAGCAAACTTAGATTTGTGAACACCGTCCTTGCTACGTCTATGGTCGAACTCACGTAGGAACTTCGGATGTAGCTAAATGCGGCAAAGTTTAACCCAACAAATAAACTTTTCCGTAATACTTCGGTCATCCCGTCTGCCACCACCCAAATACATGTTGTCAAAGACACTAACGAACGCGCTCAAAGGCCCTGAGCTAACCAAAAGAAGCGAAAGCAAAGAGCAGAACATTGTTTTAACCTCAATCATACTTGTTCATTCCAAATAATGAGCAAGTCCAAGAAATAATGGATACGATGCACATGTAAGAGAAGTTTCAAGTAAACGTTGCTCTGTAAGATCACTAAACTGTAAATCCATGGATTGCTGGCATCATCTGTTTATACAGTGGCGAATTAAATGATGGACATATTTTTTTGTGTGTAAGAAGAACCATTCTACTTCTAGTGTAAGAAGAACCATTCTACTTCTAAGCAGTTCGGAATACGTTTCAGACATTGGTTTTTCCGATGTGCGGATATCCAAAACAGCGTCAAACATTAGAGTGCACCATGATTGCGGCAGTGTTCCTCAAGTCCCGGGTCGCGACATTACAAAATGTGCACTGATGGTGATACCACTCGCTTTCTGGGCATGTAATTGGTCGGTTCTTCCCACAGAAACACTCTTGCGAGAGTACTCCCAGGCCGCGGTAAAATTGTCAAGTATTGACCAGTCCGCGGTTACAGAAGGGTTGGGGACCATTGCCTTAGTGTATATCTTTCAAACAGTTACTGCAGATATAAAATATTGTTTGGGACACCCATAGGATTCTCAGTTACGCGTATCTTGTGAAAAGTAATACCTATCTTTTTGGACCCGCTTCAAATTATTTGTGAATTAATGACAAAAAGTGATTTTAAACTCTGGTGATTCCCTGAAAAATCACATAGTTCGACCAAAAATAGCCATTTTCTTGGCCTACAAAAGCTAACCACTTTTGTGTTATACCCAACGATTTTCGCAGAGAAGCTTATAAACAAGTGAAGACTTTTTGGCGCCCCCTTATTTGACTGCCCCTCCAAACGCTTGGCCTGGATCCGCCACTGGAAATAGCCTCCAATCATCGGAAATATATAGGCATATTTACTGTTTAAACCAAGATATTTTGGAAGGTCTTGAGCTGCAGCGAGATGTAAAATCCCTAAGCTAGCAACAATTCTATCTTCCTCTCATGGAAATCGTTTTTTTGCATGCTTAGGGCAACCACGAAATTCAAGCAATCAGTTTTAAAGCTTTTTTAACCAATTTCTCCAATTGGCGTCTGACACAATACCTTATACATCGTCTACACGAATGCAAATCTTTCAATTGTTAGGTAGCTTTTTGCAATTAATCATTAAGTTTTGTAATGAAAAAAAGGATTAATATTATCCTTGTGTTGCAAAGCACAGTCTCATTATCTGAGATTACAACGATAAGAACTGCTTCTCATTGATTGCTAAATTTGTTTAATGTCCCATCAGAAAAACCTAAGCGTTTCGTCTGGTACGCAAAGGCTTACATTCCTTGGTGAAGCTCGTAACTCCATAAAACAGAAAGTCATTTACATTCTTATTTTTTAAAATAGTGGAAATAAGCAAACATACAAACGCTTTCAATTATTTCGTAAAGAAAAAAGTGGCAGTCGCTTTTCACACAAATCCTTGCCTTGTCCATCATTTGTTAATAAAATTGTGAAAATAAGAAGACCCCAATTTGTGACTATATTTTGTTACAAAAATTGTCGCAATTCTTTTGACGAGAAAGTGCTTCGTTTTCGTGGTTGAGCAAAAAACTAGAAAAAATTCCACTTTGAAAAAATAGTTTCACCAAATCTGAACATTTCTAGCAATGCAAAAAAACCTCTTCGCAAATCTATTTGCTGCGAAACTTTCGTTTAGGCTTATTATTGTTAGCTCTTGCTTCCAGTCTTCAATCTAACTTGTACTTCGCTCGAGTTGCAAAGTCTCAACCATTTGTTATGACACGTGATATCCCTTTATAAAATATTGAACTTACTATCTCATGACACCATATACCTGACAACATTACACAGTGCGACCTATGAATGTCCATAGTGGCTTAGAAGATTTACTTAAAAATGGTTAAACCACAATGATTGAAAACAACCAGCCAGCAATGAAAACGCTGGATTAATCCTGGTGATGATTTGTCCATGTTTGTCAGAAATAGAGTTTTATTTTGCCAATTATTTTTGATCGGCATATGTGGCACTCTCTGATTACGCCAGCACAGCTGAGACAAGCTCCGTGTCCACAAGGATTAAATGCAACAGTTTTTGATTCTTCAAGACAAATTTCACAATCTCGATCTGGTTCGGACTGCAAAATAAAGATATGAAAATAATTAGGAATAGACGATTACGTCAACCCGTTCGGACGATAACTCCACACAAAATTAACAGTGTTGTTTGTAATACACAGCTACACCACTTCTGATTGGTAGAAATCAAGCTGCTCAGGATTTGGTTAGAGTTTTAGAATAACTTCTAAACTCTTGTAGCAATAGAAATACTTGGCAAAAGGAGCTCATAACATAAAGAAGCTTTCAGTGGTTATTGGTTCCTATTTTCTGAAATCGCTATTGTTTTTGCATCTTCAAAAAACTATAAAACAGACAATGAGCGGTGTCATAACATGCAGTCAGTAACACCTTCTCTACATTTTGCAATACTGTATAGTATTGTCACATTCTGGTAAACAGTACAAAATCGTCCAGTTTGGTTTATGCGCTTGGCCAAAATAACTTCGCTCATATCCTTTTAAGACAAATAATAAAAGAGTCTTTTCGGATCCTTTGTGCTTTTTTACCTTCATGAGGCACTTCTTTTGTAGGCAACTCTAGTGTTTGACGTACGAAATTCGCAAACACTCAAATTAATATGGATTTCATAAATTGTTTCAGCCTAAAGTAGATTCACTCACAGATACGATTTTGGGCAGTGGAGTATTGTTCTCAAACTGAAAACCGTACATTCCTATAAAAGTGAAAGGAAAAAAATCATGGGTGGAAAGCATTGTTTTACTTGCAAATACGGAAAGTTCCGTCGCACCCCGCAATCGCTCATTTTCCATCTATTCATTAATAACTTGCAATTGTCAAGTTAATTACAAAGTGCACCACCAGCTATAGTCGAGTCATTTACCTGAAGATGTCATGAGTCATGCATGCGGTTCATTCGAAATCATTGCCCAGGAGAGCAACAGGAAAATCTGTTGCACTTTCATTTTGCGCAGTGCACAGTTGACAACTGCTGCAACTCAAACTAGGTTGAGTCGTCTAGTGTCAAAAGTCTTTCGTTAAGCGGCAACTTTCGCAGTGAATGTTGCGTTAGTTCCAACTTAATGGGAGGAACGCTTGTGAACCTTTCCTTTGCTTCCGCCCATTAACACCGAGCACGGAGGCTGAACACAGCGCAAATACTCTTTTTCAAGTTTTCACCCAAACGGGAATCCGGCACAGTCTTACAGCTGTGTTGTTGCGCGCTCGCACTGTGCTACTTAGTCGGTCGAATAGGTACATTTTTGCATGAAAGGAAAAAAACTGATATTAAGCAGCACAATGAAACCTCTTGCTTTATTGTGGTACGTACCAGCATGAAACAAGAAGGATTTTGAGTCTCGGACGGGTCAGCTGAAGAACCTGCACAAGAAAGTGCGGAACGAAAACGTGGATTGGTTAAACATGGTTCAAAGCTAATGCCAGAAATTAAGCTGTTTCTCTGCACAACGTCACGCCATCTAAGGTGTGTCTTGGAATAATATTAAGCGTTTTTAATTAAACATACCCGGAAAAAGAAATTTTTTCAGCATTTATCTTTAACTGTGTTTTCTGACATGTGACTGCTAACATAAGAAACTTTGTATGCCTGATACAAAGTCACCTTCAACACAAAAACATTACAGGGAGTGAGAGAGCGTACTTTCTTTTCAAATATCATTTTGGAGCGTTATCCTCCTCAACATGTACCATTTCTTAATTTTATTTAAACGCATGTAATTACATATAATTACACGTAGAGATTGGTAGTGAATACTTTGCTTTCTGATGGTTTGGTGTAAAAAACTATTTCCATCAGAAAAATTATCAGTGTTCATTACTGGATGTTTTGGACAATGAGATGCAAGGTGTGCTACTTTGACAAGAAGAGATGTGTGAGTATTTTCACATATCAGAATCATGTTCGTAGCGTCAGAAACTGTTGTGAAGTCGTAAACGTATCGGCATAACTTCGATCCGCTTCAGATCAGAGATGAGCAGGGATCAGGATTGGATCAGGACTGAAGCCAATTTTGGCCGGATCAGGACTGGATCGGACTGCAATTGCGTTTAGGTCTTGGGTTTTGATTTTGGGTTTTCGTTTTGGGTTTAGGTTTTGGGTTTAGTGTTAGGTCACGTGACAAAGACCATGCACTGATCCAAGTTTACTGTTGCAACCTCTCGGTTGAGGTTGCGTTGAATGTGCGATTCACCACGAAATGGATGTGCGCAAAGAATAACACCTATATACTCGTATATGTAGCACGAACAAGCAATAGCAGAGTGATCTCGTCAGGTGATCTCTATTATTGCTTGCTGCCACAGTGTGAAACTTTGTGCACTTGCCGCTCAGGGTTTTCGATGGTGCTGTGCCAAGGATGTGAAGATCATGCCAGATGCAGCCTTCACATAAAGAATGTGCGATCGGTGCGGTTCGTTGTGAAAAGGAGATGTTGTTGCAACCTCTCAGTTGACATTGTGTTGAATGTGCGATTCACCATGAACGGGATGTGCACGAAGAATAAAACCCATACATATGTGGCGTGAACGCGCAATAACAAAGTAATCTCATTGGGTGATCTCTATTGTTGCTTGCTGTCACAATGTGAAGCTTTGCACACTTGCTGCTCGGGCTTTCTAATCACAACAGGGCTATCATGCTTGTTACTTGACCAGTTCTACCAATTGGGTTTGCTTGCCTAATGGCAAAATAACTTCAGCAATGCTTTTGCCTCCGATGGCAAAATAAACATTGCCGTGTTAAATTTTGCAAATGCCAAAAAGCTGTGTCTATTTTGCCTCATGAGGCAAAATAACATAAATGGTTTTACATGGGTGGATCAGGACTAGCTCGGACCGATGATTTTCAATAATTTTGCATATCAGGACTGGATCGGATTCAACTTTTGCGGATCAGAATTGGACTCGGACTGAAAAATTGCACAATCTGCTCATCTCTGCTTCAGATACACTTCCTATCTAGCAAATGTTAATTTGGCAGTTTCAAGGTTGAAATGTAAAACAACAATATAACTAACGTTTACAAAAGTTTAAAACAGCAGTAATGTTGAAATGCGAGAACACATTATAATTTTGAAAACAAAATAAGAAGTTTCTCTTAAAACAAAGGCGAGTGCTTTGCAATATCTGATTATTGGTGCTAATTTCTGTAAATTTGTTCCACCCACCAGGAGGTTCATGAGTAGCTGCAGGTTTGGGACAAGGTCCAGTCAAACGACAGCATAAACCGTCAGCTGAAACTGAAATGTTTTGAAAAAGTTAAAGCTTGGCTAGCAATATATATGAGCAAAACCCGATATGACTTGCACAAAAAAACGGGATCAGTTGATCCGAACTCATATGTACATACAAGTGCCACACGTACTAAAAGTACAGCTACTAAAACACTGAAACTTAATGTTGACGCCTTGGAAAAATCAGCATGTATTTTTGGTTTGAAATGCCAGCATTCCACAATGTTCTAAACTTTTCCGTTTCAATGTTAAAGTAACTGTGGAAGCAAACATTGTATTCTCATTGGCAAAACTTGCTGTTATTGTTCATTGAAGAACAGTAATGCAAAAAGACTAGTGAACAAATAACTTCAAGATTAAAAAGGAGTTTGTTGCTCAAAAAATGGCTCCTCCAATTGATGTTACTGTACTTGATGAACTAAACTTTGCGATACTTGAACAACTTACTGGTATAATGCTCAACAAGACGTGCCATACTCTGAAACTTTGCACATCCGATATATAATTTTTGGTTGTGGTCGAGACAAATTTTATAATGTTTGACGTTTCGATTTTCGAGATGATCTTCATCACTAACAGACAATGAAAATCCTCCTGGAGAGTAGGAGAAAGTGTAAAAGTTCTCGTTTGCAAATGTTTTTAAATGAAATAAATTTGAAGATGTGCAGTCGTTTACTATTTGCTGTTACACTTATTAGTCATGAACAAAAGTTAAACAATACTGTAGTGCATCACATCAGTGGACTTTCCTATTGGCGTATAGGAACAGACTCAGCTACTGGCAAGATAAATTGCTTTGCTCCAAGCAATGTAATTACAAAAAAATTACAATTTTTATTGACAAAACTCTATTGATTAAACGGTGTGCACTTTTGCTTTAAGTCGGTTAAAAGACTTAATTCATTAACGCTATTAACTATTGACTAGTATCAGCACAGTTTTATTTACAACCTGGATTTGTTAAACTGTCGCGAAATAAAAATGTTCCTCGCGGCAAACCCGGTTGCAGCAGCAATCTTTCACATTCTTCTCTTGAAATTTTCCCGAAGTAGACCCTGTCCAAAAAATTTTAATGACGAAAACACCACAAAAACAGGTTGAAGTCATGCCAAACAATAGATATTAGAAGGTTATAGAAGAATGACAATTGTAGAATAGGAGAAAAATGCTCATAAAACTTGACTTTGGGCTGTCGCAGCGATTGATACCCAAAGATGGTAGTCCACAAAGAGACGAAAATATCCGTAAATATGAGTGCGATGTGATTTAGGTAATAGTTTTTGATAAATGAATTTTTTTAGTGTGTGAAATGACAAACAGCTAGAACTGATATAGGGTTTAATGATGTGATTTACGCAAGAGTCATCCACTGCAATGCATTGTATCTACTTAGTATGTGCTCAATTTAAGTTTAATTGGTGCTTAAATGGCACAGGGAACGTAAAACAGAAGCAAAAGTGTGCAAGTCAGAAGAAGCGTCGAGGCGTTTTGTTGCAAAGCAATGATTGGAAACTCCACTACAAGTATTATGCCTCTCTAGAGACCCAAGTCAACCTACGCTGCAAGTAGGATGTACAGTGCAGTAGGTGGAGAAGTTCAATAGGGTTGGTGTTCACGAGTGACGGTAGGCAGAACCGGAACATTGATTCACGGTCTGACAAACACAGTATTGAGAGAGCTCTATCTTCTGCGGTTGCTTAACGGGAGCTTTCAGTCACTGCAAACCTTGAACATTTTCAAATCCGTATTTTTTCTGATCCTCACTTATAGTCATGAACATTGTGTGATCACTGAAAGAATGCTAACTGCAGTACAAGTGGCAGAGGAGGGATTTTTGCGGAGAGTTCACAGCGTGACACTTTGCGACAATGCGCAGGTGTGAATTTCGCAAAACACTGTATGTCGAAGTCGAACTTATTGCATTCGTTTACGCTTGCGTAACATCACTTCTATGCGCCCGCCCACTTCTATGCGCCCGCCCATACCGACAACTGTTTGGGAACCGAAGAAGCGAAATGCTTTAGCAGCAAAAGCCAACGTAAACAAGAGAGTTTCTGAACGAAGCCGAAGAAAAATCGAACGGCAAACAGCAATCTCAAGCAGAACTTCCTACTAGGTTCAGAGAATGAGCTGCACATGGAGTGTATGTTACTATGTTGCCAGCGAAATAACTGCTTCAATATGTGCCCCACATCTTTGAATAGAGTAGACCAAGCACAGCGTTACTGCAATTTTGGCCTGAACATCATGCAATGTCGATGGCTATGTTGAACAACTAGTCTAGCACTCTCTTTGCCAATGCTTATGCCCTCCGATATCAAATTCCAATACCGACAAGAAAAACGCTTAACAGGACCTTGGTCAGTAAAATACCGTACAATAATTGTCAGTTGATCTACACACGATATATCTGGTGCAAAATCTATAGATATTGAGTAATAAACTGACTTTTAAATTTCCCGAATAACTTCCGCCAGTACTGTTTTGAGTCTTAAAATCGATAAGTTTCTTCGCGCGTGCTTGACGGAAAATCTGAGGATCGTTCACTTCCCGGGTTAACTTGCTTTGCAATATGATTGCCCAAAACAGGCTATATTTGCGTATGAGTTCGAGCAGTCCCATGAAATTGCTCTTTGTTGCTCTGGCAAATTTTTCATCGTGGCCGCGGAAGGAAGTTCGCGTTCAGTGCAATACAAGATTATGTCATCTAAAAAGCACGCTGCAGAATCGAATTCCAATAACATACAACGCTTCATGTAGCTTTTCTTGATGTGCATTCCTGAACAGAAGAACGCCACACGAATGCAACAGCTGAAGTACCGTGAGTAACAGACTTTATGCACCTTCATCGAACGTACGGCATTTTTCCAGTCATAAAAACCATTGAATAATTCATTTTCGGAAGGAAATAAACGGCAGTATAAACAAAATGCCTTTCCAGTGGCCGGTGAATACCGTGGCCAGGACGTACAGACATCTCTTTTGTAAACAGGCGAGTTCGTCTAAACATCTTCCTGTTTAAAAAACACTGCTGCGTTTTATAACTGCGGTGTGATGCTGAAAAATCTGCAAGAATGACTGTGACTGAATCAGTTGCGAGTAACGTAGATGATAACGACTGTGGCCATAACCTAACGCCAATAGATACCAAAGGAAAATGCCTAAGGGTGACTTACGACACCACTGCTGGTCAGACCTGGACAACTAAATAATTCTAGTTTTCTAATTCGGTGAGTTAGAGCGAAATGACGGTAATTCTAAGTTTAATCTTATTTACTAAAAGCTTCGGGGCTCTAATTTTAGTTTTATTCTTATTTCCAATTTTGCCAAAAATGCTAATTTGTCCAATGGTATGTTTATAGGTGAAACGAGAATGTACCCTCGTGCAAGGAAAGTGCGACAAAATGGTCACAAGTGCCATGCGGTCATCCCACCACTTGAAAAGCCAAAACAGTAAAAACTCGATGAATTTCTTTTCTCATTCACAGCTGCAGTACAAATTATGTGACCTTATCAATTTATTATCATTAGGCCTACTACATCACATTGGCTATCCACTCACACACAGAAGTCATAATAGTCACCAGTTACTTGCGACAGCCAGTCAGCGGTGATGTTTTAGAGCAGGGTCTCCAAACTACGGCCCGAGAAGCCATTTTGTCAATAATAAAAAAACTTTTAGGAAAAACTTGTTGATTTGGTAGAATGTAACTTATCCCGAAACAATCAAATTACGTAAGATGTCCGGCCCTTGATGTTATGTAAAAAGTTATGTGGCGCTCACTGAGGGTCCCTCAGACAAAATGTTTGGAGATCCCTGTTTAGGGTATTGGAAAAGCGAACATCGATTCCCTTATCTGAAGGTTGTTACTCAAGAACTCCCGGGTAAGGCGGGTATGACAGCGACATCGGCTCCGTCGCAGTCCCGTCGCCACGGGGGGATTTGGTGGGCTTAGCTCCCCCTAACAAAGCTCCAAGCCCCCCCAAATTGAAACGCGAAACACTATAAATAAGTGGAATTTTGGTTAATTTTATAATGTCAAGCCCTCCCGCACAAACGCAAAGCCTCCCCCCAGCCCCCCTATTGAAAACTTTCTGGCGACGGTTCTGCGTCGTCTCTATGAGAATTTAGCCATGCAGGCGAATTGTCCGTTGAGAAACGCACCAATCTTGGCGTACGATTCTTTGCTATTCTCATTCTTATGAGAATGAATCCACATTTGGTCACGAATTGAACTTGGATGAGAGTCGCTGTGATTTGTATATATGTAATTCTAATTTTGATTTTATTTCTACTTCTGGTTTTCGAAATTCTGCTGATTTTAATTCTAATCTAATTTCTGACAGCTGAGTTAGCTCTAATTTTAATTGTAATCTAATTTAGAAAAGCTAAAAAAATTATAGTTGTCCAAGTCTGCTACTAGTACTATATGATCTCATGCACATCACCGCCATTACTTCAAGAAAGTTTCTGCAGGGTGCAACCTAGTAGAAGGCGAAGTTGTAACCAATTTTCAACTACTTTTGAGCGCAAAAATTGCGTGAATCATCCCATGTTGTCTTTACAACAATCTCCACCAGACATTGCATAAGCTATTGAAAGCAATGGAAGGGAAAGATAAGATGTCCGGTGAAAAACTTTATTCATAACGGTTATTCATTGTTACAACGATCCGAAAACGAGGCGAACGTTTCAACGAACAACCGTTTGCATTGAGTCAATTTGTTCATCGCACAATTAATGTTTAAAAATCTATCTTGTCTGCAGAAGTCCAATTGAAAGACTCTGCACCACGAAACATCGTGTTTGTTTGGGTTTAACACCAAAAACAACTAAATTGTGTGGGGATTGTGCCTCGTCAGAAATGGCAACCTTACCTTGACGAAAAGCCAATTTCTAAATCACGCAATGAAAGCCAGAATATTCTCATTATTGAATGAAACAAGCACAGTGGCGTAGCCAGCCCAAAAATTTGGGGGGGCAAAAATTGCTTGGGGGGGAAAAATGTTTGATATTAAGCGAATAACACTATTTTGTTTGGAAAAACGCCTCTCAAATCACAAACACTATATTTTTCAAAAATTTTGGGGGGGCATGGCCCCTTTGCCCCCCTCCTGGCTGCGCCTATGAACAATCAACAATCAATCTGTTCAGCAAAGTTTTTTTTGCATCAATTAATCCAGGAAAGTACTTCTTGTATATTTTTTCATACGACTACACTAAGCACTGTTTTGAGTAGACCCTATAGTAGACCCCTTGGTAACAAACGACATTCTAGCTATAAGCTAGTGATAGAAACTGGAACATCACTCACTCACAGGAAAAGAGCATGAACGGTCGAGGAAGTAAAACGATATACCCTGGATGTTGTTGGCATCTCTTCGTCTAAGCGTCATGTTTGTTAACACTGTAGAGCTGGACGATGGGTGCAAACTCTTCTACTCCGACTTTGGGTCAGCATAATTTGCCCAGGCTGTGGTGGGAATACTTATAAGAGCTCCGTTGCAATGTTCCCCCTTAGGTGCGCAAATGCGCAGTACCACCAGACCATTTACGCAGTGAAATCTCATTCTTGCGCACTTGCAACACTCAAAATTTGATATTGTGTATATATCGTACCGCTTAAAACGCTACACTGGTTGTGTGTGTATGGCTGCGCAACTGCATGCTCACTAAAATGAAAATTTGCTCAGTGTGAAACTTTTCTTAGAGAGAACACTGCTCAGTTGGCAAGTTGTGTTGATGAATGGATCCCACTACGGGGATAAGAAAGGGTGTGCATGTTGAGCTTGAAGATGTTAGACCGCTCCCTGTGCTTGATACAGGTTCACGCTTCAAACTCAACTGCATAGTACCCGGAATCGTGGAAGAAACTAATGATGCCCTATATACAAAGGGTTAAACTAACTAATCCACGATCGCATTTGGAGACTGCAATGCACACGTTAAGAACGATACTGGGATATGTAAAATGTGATTGGCCGACATGGTTATGTTGACATAAATAATAACGTGCGGCTCCTACTGCAATTGCGCTGTAACAACTAACAACGTACTGTGCATAATGCACATTTTCTTTCGACAAACAGATATTTCAACAAGTACATCTGGTGCAGATTCGTTGGGTCAATGGAAGGTTGTTAATTGATTTCTGCATAGTTTCAGCTGGCTTGTTCCGTCTGTTTTGCACGTTTTTGTCAAACGGCGTTTGCGTATTGACGACTGGTCGCCATCTGGTGATGTGCAAGTTACGACTTGAAAAGACAACAGGGCCTACACAAACGTGCAGGACCAGGATGTCCTACCGAATAAAGTGGAAGGCCGTAGCGAAAAAGATGTAAGAAAGACCTTTGCAGACATTGTATCGTCCTTGTTCCGAGAGCATCTGGCATGCACAGCGGGGTGGAATGGCAGCGGTTTAAATCAGCTGTATAGGTTCACCTACTGCTCGGGTATGTGGACAGCAAGGAGTCGGTATGACGAATAATGACAATAAAACAACTCGTTGGAACCAACACATGAAAGATGCTGTACAGGCAAAGACAGTAGTCTACAAGGTCGGAATTCAGAACAAAACCGAAATTTCTTTGCATTCGCGGTACGCTGCATGGCGCCAAACTCCGCAATCCTCAGGGTGAAAAAGTCTAAAATGCAATCCTGGGAGAATTTGGATATAAACAGCACTCCACTTACTGGCAAGCCAACAAAGTATTTTCGCAAACCATCCGGCGCCTTCGCGGCAAAAGATGTCATACTGTTAGATCCATCAAAGACAAAAATAGTGTGTTGCTCAGCAATTGCCGAAACATCCTTGGCAGATGGACAGAGTATTTCAAAGATCTTTCAAATTTATTCACTATCACACAAAACGTACATTTGGGGGAGGAAAATTTCTATCACTGCAGCCAAAGTTTTCCTAGTTATCAAAACACTTAAAACTGGGAAGACTGCAGGTTGCGGTGATAGCCGACTTTAAATACTTAAAGCCTAGAATCGAGAAGTCTTTTGGCTGACTCGTGTGCATGAAGTGGCCTGGTGTTCTGGAATAGCACCGAAAGATTGGCAAATTGAGTGATCTTTCCCATACACAAGGAGGCAGGATGGAATGGAATGACTGGAGTATACCCAGTGCGACTTTCGTCCGGGCTATAGTGGAACTACAAACCAAATTTTCACACTCCAGCAAATTTTCCAGAAATTTTAGGAATATGTCAAAGAACTCACCATGTTTTGTTGACCACAAGAAAGCATACAATCGAGTTCCGCTGGAAAAGCTTTGGGGAGTGCTGCAGGAGTACAGTGTTGACAGCCAGTGGTGGGTTTAAGGTTGGGAGGGCCTGGGGCAAGACTAAAAAGGGAGCCCCTCTGATGACGTCATCATACTCAGCCAATCGTGATAAGCACTTTTGATCAAGCCTAAGGTACAGACACCGAAGGATACGTTTCTGAGACTACGGCATGACTGACATCGCAGAAGGCGAAAATGCAAAAGGGTGTTCATGATACAAAACTTTGAAAACACTGAAAGGTGGGAAGACAAAACTGGCAAAAGTTAGGAAATAGCAAGTTGGCATCGCCTCCACTTCTTTATTTTCACGCCCCATTTCCCTGCATTCACCATCAATAAACTAGAATTTTTCCCCTTTGAAAGTTCACACTTTCCCCCTTTGATAAAATGCTTGGTAGTTGGTATCCCGAATGTTGCAGGCAAGTTGCCTCAACAAAAACCTTAAGCTGCAAGCAGTCTGAGGAAGCTAAAGGAAGCGGACTAAATGCAAAGAAGGACAAGCAACCAATTGGAACACAACA
>JGI24159J19872_10008234_pt1 | contig 13649 bp, 7 predicted proteins | sample Ectturendosymbi4_FD_19872 | JGI IMG/M metagenome (IMG submission 19872) | reverse complement strand
CCCCCCCCCTTAATCCGGCCCTGCTATAGGTTAAATCCGGCCCTGGTCACAGCAGTCTTTCACTGTAGTGAACCCTAATGTACTAGACTACCAAATATTACTGAAATCGCCCCGTCCGTAACCTTCCTGGTTGGATCCGCCCCTGTCCAGGCGTCCCCTATGTCCAACGTGGTTACGGGCCTGATTACCACACATCATTCTGCGTGTCGTTCTGCAAAATACACCAAAAAACGTGATAAAGTTGCAGCCAACAGCATCTTGTAGCAACATATAGAAACGATAAAATCTGAGTTTAAATCATCTTGTTTCTTCGACAAAATTTGCAATATTTTCAGATAGGCCTTTTCTATTTTTCTCATTATCATATTTTTATAGGGATAAATTATTTTTATTAGCGTATTCCGTAGTGTTGGAATTTAAAAGAAAATGATGTCTGGGACTTCATGGTGACGTCACACTGCCAGGCAATATTTCAAATCCCAAGGTAGGCTACCTGTTGTTATGTTTATCTGAAAGTACACAAAATTATGCATATTATGATGTTTTCACTGACTCTCTAGCCCAGTCGGTCGGCGGGTTATAGTCGAAATTGCCTCGAGCTACTAGAGTGGCTTTCCCGGTCCTTTAAAGCGGTTATCACAAAAAATGATGAAAAATCGTAAACCAAGACCTTCAGCTTAGGCTTTTTTTGTTTGGAAGTGTCTATTTTGGCGTCAGTGGCAAGTATAGAAATAGACACTTCCCACTCGACCAGGTTCACCATACTGCTATTGTCACGAACTCAACGTTATATGTGGACAAATCTGGATACAATTCGAATGGCAAAATACTAAAATAGCCCCAGCCGAGCTTTTGCCTCTGGCGGCAAAATAGACAGTACTTTTCTGCTTTTCGTGCTTTAATTCCAATTGTGAGTGTACAACATGTGATGTTATTGTTATGGATTAGGTCAGGGGTGTGCAATTAGCGGCACGATTGGAGAAACGCTTGTGAAATCCAGTTGTGAAATCCAGTTTGTTGAAAACAGTAAAAATACCTCTTGGAGAAGCTAGTGAGGCAAAAATGAGGCGAATATCTCTTTCCAACGGTACTACTCAGAGGCTCATTTCAGATATGTTGGAAGATGTGAAAGACCAGGTGATAGATGAAAGCATCTCTGATGTTTTCTTTTCAAGTGGATGAGTCAACAGATGTTACTTCATGCGTTCAGTTGCTTGTTTTCGTGAGATATATTCATTCAGGAGACATTGAAGCAGAACTCCTGTTTTGTGAGAAACTGCAGACTACAACAACAAATGCAGGTGTTCCGGAGGAGAAACCTTTTTTCGATTCTGCAGAGTTGCAGTGGAAATATGTTTGTGGGGTTTGTACTGATGGAGCTCCTGCAATGATGGGATTACGTTCAGGCATTCAAAAAAAGTTCAAGGGCTTGCTCCTAAAGCAAAAGGTACACTGTGGCATTCACAGATATGTATTTGCTCGCAAAACTCACCAACTCTTCTGAAAAATGTTCTGGATTCCACTTCAAATTTGGCAATTAGACATAAAATCTGGAAGCTTTAACAACTGCCTGTTTAAAGAACTCTGCAAAGACATGTTTTCGACACACGAAGTTCTTCTATATTCCACACATCTGTACAATGGCTGTTGAAAGGGAACATTCTAAACCACGTTTGTGAGATGAAGGACGAAATAAAGTTATCCTCAGATCTGAAAGCAAACGAGTTCTTGTCTTAATTTAGTGACGAGATTTGTTTGAAATGTCTTGCCTGTTCGGCAGAAATGTTTGAAAAATTGAATAACATAAATCTGAAGGTACAAGGAAAGGTTACAAACACCATCCAGCTTCGCGACGAATCTGCAAGCATTTCATTCGAAGTTGCAAAATTGGCTTCGTAAAGTAATGCAAGGAAACGTTGCCATGCTTGACAAATTGTCAAGTGTTGTTGAAAAAACTGTAGAACGTGACGAGAGTTTGAAGACATCTATAATAGGCCACCTTCAATCCCATGAAATGGAGCTCCACCGATATTTCCCTGAGCTCAAGAAGTAAGAAGCTGCATTTATACGAATCCGGTCTCTATCTCTCTGGCTATAGCCAGTATTCTCAATTAATCACAGGACCAATTTTGTGATTTTCGGAATAATTTATCAGCACGTGATATTTTTCATGAAATTCCACTTTTTGCGTTTCTGGTGAGCTGTGTGCGAATCATTCCCATAACTGTCTGAACTGTTTTTTTTTAATACTGTTTTCGTTTGCCACAATATATCTCTGCGAGAGTGGTTTATTACCTCTAATCAGGGCCGTCGTTAGCAAGTGCGGGGCCCGATTTGAAACACTTTTGCGGGACCCCACTCAGTGGTGTATAGACATTTTTGAGGGGGTGAATCAAGGTGTAATGATAGAAATTGGTGGTGTTGCAAAGTCGAGGCCCGAAAGGGTGACGCCTAGACCTCTCCAGCAGAGACTTCAATGGACAGCGCCGTTAAAATCAACAAATCGAAAAATTGCAACCCTCATTAATACCTCCCCTCTGGCTAGGCACCTCCCTGATCAGAGTTACTAGTGTAGTACCTGCAGAGAGGAGAGATTGAGTGCTGCACTAGTGGATATCCAGCGCTGAAACGTTTGCATTAGAAGCAAAAGATTCCGTTTTTCCAGGCCAGGAATAATAGCCATGGATAACCTACAGCTTCACCATCTGATGGTATTCTTTTGTAAAACTTAGAAAACCGTGTCCCATCAGTCTCGTTTCTGGGTAAAACTTGTATTATGATTGCAGGCGGTCTTAATTGGGCTAAATAGACCATTGTAGTCACTTAACATTTCCCTTGGGACACCTGGGTAAGTAGCAGGATCATTTGTTTATCCAAATTTTGAATTTTCTTGTCCGCATGCTTCATCAGATGCACTATCCGACGAGGTTCCTTCTTTGTCAGAATCAACACTTTCGAAACTACTGGTATCACTTCCCGTACATAAACTTTCACTTTGACTGTCTGGCGTCACATGACCAGGCTGGTTGCCTACATTGTGGCCACCTTCAATGTGGTGTGGCTATTAGGGTGTCCACTAGTGGTTGAAATACTTGTCCAACGCACCTTTCTTTTTTCTGGTTCGGTCTGTTTTTGCCTTAGCTTTAGGCCTCTCATGGCTGCCACTTAATATTTTTGGCCTATATCTCTTGGTCTTTGACTCATGATATTTAGCTTAGTTGTAGACAAAACAAATTCTTAAATAAATATCCTAAATTCGACTGTACAAAACACCTGCCTATCACTATATATTTTACATGTGGAAGTGGAAAATGGTTGCAGTGAAAACCAATTAATAGAGCACCGATTAAAGGAGTACAAACCGCTTATTAGAACTGCTTTTGAATATCCTGGAGATGGTTAAAAATTATTTTCTCTAATAACACTAAAAAAATATATGAAGTTATTGTAGATATCCCCATAAGTGTAAGAGCAGGCAAATTTTTGGGGGTGCAAAGGATTTTTGCCCGAATTTTCCCAAACTTGCCCGAAAGGTTTTTGTGCGACTATTGTCTCGCGCACGGGTGATCTTCGGGATGACCTCCAAAAAAAGGTCTCCGTGTGATTCTGCAAACGTTGGGCGCCATTTTTGCCGGTATTTTTAGGGGAGTTTTTCCAGATTTTCAGGGATTTTGTGAATATTTTTACGGATTTTGCTCAGATTTTCGACAAATCAACACTTGTGAGGGTGCGCTTGCACCCCCACTTCCTACACCATTGGATCTTTCAATAAGGTTAAACCTGCTTTTTAATTTTTCAAAACAGGCAAGTAGTGTAGTAGCCTCAAACTTCCACAAAAGTTGTTCCACTTACCATCTTTTCAGGTTTTTATCTCATGATACAATTTTCTAGTATTTCATGATGCAATTTTCACCACAAGAACATCACGAGGCCTACTTCACTTGAGCAAAAGGCTTACTTCACTTGTTACTTCTGTTACTTTGCAAATGGCTTAACTGATACTAACTTTTTGTTACTTTTTAAGAAACCGCAATTTTTTGCATACCTGAAATAGTCATTCATGATTAAAACTAGGTTGATTTCAAACGTTATCGCCAATCTCATGTTGCCTCATCAACTCTTTACGAGATGGAAAATGAACAACGCTAAAAAAAGTCTGACCAAGCAGCGCATATTTGCAATTACGAACTCAACTTTACCTTCAGAAGACAAGTAGTAGTAAACACTGAAATATCAACATTCAACAACTATCAAACCGTATTTTGCAGCAACTATTGAAACCTGACCTGCGAACTACGAAACGCTTTATAAATGAAACAGTAAACAGCTTCAAAACCTTACCATCTCTGCCTTGCCTTAACGAGGTTCTAGTGTAAAAAAAACTTGGCGACATACCACTAAAAAAACAACGGCAATTCTTTCTATGGAACTTTCACGAGAGCGTTAAAAACCGCGCAGTTCACATGGATTTTCGTTGTCAACGGATCCCACGCTTACAAAATACTGTGGGCCCCTCCAGGGTTTTCTTACGTTTTGACCTTGCTCACTGCAAAGACTTTTTCAAAGACGGCAACTGTTTCATCTGAATACCGAGATGTTTGTAAATCAATGTTTTGGTGCACTTTTGATTGTCGTAGTAAAGCGAGTTTTACTGTATTTTGAGAGACCGTTGGAAAAATTTGATAATCGTTTTGGTCTCTCAAAACAACTTAAAAAACACTGGACCCCCCGCCGGCACAATACACAATCAGCTTCGATAGAAAGCGTAAGTTTGTGTTAGCTAGTAGGCGGAGCGCGGGGCCCCCTTTGGCGCGGGGCCCGATAAGAAGAAATCGGTAAAATCGGCTTAAAACCGGTCCTGCCTCTAATTCACACCAAACGAAGGCACGAAATCGAAGGAAAGTTGAGGATGAAATGAGAGATCAGCATTGACCAACACTTAAGCACAAGTTTCGAAGCTGGTCGTACTGCTGCAAAGTCAACCGTCGCATTAAAAATGTTTGTGAAATTCAACTGCCGTCTGAAATTAAAAGTTAGGAAAATTTGTAGTATTGATGATTTTGTAGTAGTTTGTTGTATTTTTCTGGAAATGCATTTTGTGGTGATCATAATGGTTATAATATCGTATGTATTGAAAAAAGAGCAGGAAGGGTGTCGCAGGTTGTGTGAAAATACCAAAGGGGGTCACGAACCGAAAACGGTTGAGAAACACTGCATCAGAAAGTACGGCCCTCTGCAGAGATAAGCACGGATCAGGACTGGATCGGACTGCATCAGGACTGAAGGCAATTTTGGCCGGATCAGGACTGGATCGGACTACAATTGTTTTGAAAATTGGGGAATCAGGACTGGATCGGACTGAGAAAATTTGTTGTTTTGATGTGATTTTTCTAACCGCATCAAAAATTTTAGTTGTAATGTGATTTTACAGATTTCTTAAAAGTACTGTATATTTTGCCATCAATGGCAAAAGCTCTGCTGGGACTATTTTGCTATTCGAACTGCATCCACCTTTGTCCAGACTCTAAATATAGTGTTGAGTTCGTATTACTCGTAGCAAGGTGAACCTAGTCGATGTTATAATGTCTGTGGCTGCTGTGCGAGTGTGGTTCTCCTCTCACCATTCTGCATTTGCTTTAGCTTAGCTAGTAGAGATCACATCTTGATGGGAGTGCTTTTCATGTACTTTTTCAAAAAGTTTCGGATTTAAGTTTAGGGTGTAGGTTTCATTTTCTAGTTTAGAGGTCCCGATTTTACATTTAGGATTTAGTTTTAGGGTATAGTTTTTGGTTGTATGTTTTGGGTTTAGGTTTTGGGCTTAGGTTCTGTGGTTAGGTTTTGCATTTAGGTTTTGGGTTGAGGTTTCGGGTTGAGATTTCGGGTTGAGATTTCGAGTTGAGATTTCTGGTTGAGGTTTAGTGCTACGCTATGTGACAAAGACCATGCACTAATCCAAGTATTGTTGCAACCTCTCGGTTGACTTTGTGTTGAATGTGCAATTCACCACGAATGGGATGTGCGTGAAGAATAACCAACATATAGGCCTACTCGTATGTGGCACAAACAAGCAATGAGTGATCTCGTCGGGTGATAATCTCTGTTTTTGCTTGCTGCCATAGTGTGAAGCTTTGCGCATATGCCGCTTTGGCTTTCCGATCGCAACAAAATGATGCTGTGACCATGATGATGTGAAGGTCATGCCAGATGCAGCCTTCACAAAAAGAATGTGCGATCGGTGCAGTTCGCTGTAAAAAGGAAGGAATGTTGTTGCAACCTCGCAGTTTACGTTGTGTTGAATGTGTGGTTCACCATGAACGGGATGTGCGCGAAAAATAAAACCCACATATATATGGCGCGAACAAACAATAATAGAGTGATCTCATCGGGTGATCTCTATTGTTGCTGGCTGCCACAGTGTGAAGCTTTGTGCACTTGCCACTCGGGCTTTCCGATCGCAGCAGTATCATCCTTGTCACTTGAGCAATTCCATCTATTGGGTAAGCCTAAAAACAAAATAACTCCAGCAATGCTTTCGCCTCTGATGGCAAAATAAACATTGCCATGTTAAGTTTTGGAAAAGCCAAGAAGCTGTGTCTATTTTGCCTCATGAGGCAAAATAAAATACATGGTTTTACATTGGCGGATCAGGACTGGATCGGACCGACGATTTTGAAAAATTTGGCAGATCAGGACTGGATCGGATTCAATTGTTGCAGATCAGGATTGGACTCGGACTGAAAAATTTCATAGTCCGCTCATCTCTGGCCCTCTGCTAAGCTCGGCCTTCTCAAAGTGGCCCCCAAGCCAAATTAATTGCCCAGCCCCTGGATTAGGTCATAAAAATGACAATATGCATTTGTTTTGTATTGAACCAGTGTCGACGGAGGGATATCGGATACTAAGTTTCTGAAATTTTTGGATAAGGATTGGATATGACATGCAAAAAATTCGGATATGGATCAGGAGTTAAAAAATCAATATCCGCTCACCTCTGTTAAGTAGCAAGAATTGTTTTGAGTTTCTTTTACGTTGAAGTCAGAACATTAGAGCATTATTTCATAACGTTACGTTCAGATTTTGTTTAAGCTTGGTTGGCGTGTCCTAACTGTGTTCTTTAGATACGCTCGGGGCACAATGGAGCAAAAATTTTGGGGCACAAAGGACCTTGTCCCATTTTGTCTCTAGTCATTACTATGAGGCATGCTTGGAGAATTTTAAGTTTTTTTTGTGTTATTGGAAAGCACCACATACAGCATGTATGATCTGTGGCCATTTCAGGTTTATGCTGTATCTAAAGGTATTTATTTAAGAGTTAATTTACTGTAAGTTTCTCTTTAGTGTTAATTTCTTTTTTTAACACCTTATCGTCCGGTCTACTAGAAATAAAGTACTTTGCCCGGAAGCTACGGACCTACAAACCAAAGATGAGCGGACTGTCAAATTTTGCGATCCAGATCCAGTCCTGAATTTTTAAAACTCAGTCCAAGTCCAACTACAGTCCAAACATTTTTTGAATGTAAAGTCCAAGTACAAATGAAGTCCAAACAATTTGAAAAATGCGGCCTTTTCACAACAAAAAAAAACATTTATTTTCCATTAACAAAGTCCCCCAAACCCGGTCCTGATCCTAATTTCTTGAAGCGATTCACAGTCCGGATCCAATGCAAATTCATCAAAATTCGTCGTAGACCGGATCCAGTTCAATCCAAGTCCAGTCCAAAGCTCATCTCTGCTACAAACGTGCAGTAGACTTCAGAGATGAGCATTGGACTGGACTTGGATTGGACTGGATCCGAACTATAACAAATTCTGTTGAATTTGGATTGGATCCGGAATTTCGTTGAATTTGGATTGGATCCGGTCCCACCTCTATTGTCTGCGCGTGGAAATATCGGCGCCTCTCATACCCATTATGCTGCGGTTGACTGATTCTCGACAAAAGAGCATCATTTGCTGGTAGTACACCAGAGGTGGGACCTGATCCGGAGTTCCGGAGTCGACTCCGGGAGGATCCTGCGTTTTTCTTTCGGACCCGGATACGGAGCCGGAGTGAAAAATTTGGAAAAAATCGGACCCGGATCCAGAGTCACGATTCAATTTCTGCTGTAGCAGAAGTCTGTGTGGTCATTTCTTAAGTAAAAACATGGGTAAATTACGGTTGGATCGATGATTGTAGCCGGAGTCTGAACATGCGTCGGATTCTCAAATTTGAAAAATTGCCGGACGTGGATCCGGACCCGGATTCAAAAATTTTGGAACAAGAGCGGAGTCGGAGTCTGACAAAGTGACTCCGGCCACCTCTGTAGTACACCTCAAAGATGAGCACGGATCATGATTGAAGCCATTTTTAGCCGGATCGAGACTGGATCGGACTGCAGTTTTTTTTTAATTGGCAGATCAGGACTGGATCGGATTGAGAAAATTCTTGTTCATTATATGAAGGTGATGTACTCAAGACCGAGACCTGCTTTAAAACTTCGAGACCGAGACTTCATCAAAATTCCCTATTCCCGACTCGAGACTTGAAATTCGAGACCAAGACTCGAGAGTTCAAAATTTGTGCATTTTGCCGATATTTTTCCAAAAACTCTCTTCATCACTTCTAAGTTGAATTTTTTTCAAATTTCTGCCATTTTTCTGGCCAGATTTGGTTGTTTCTTACCTGCAAATACAACAAACAAAAAATCATTGAATCATAGAAATTTTACTATACCATTTCTTCGTTATAATCAAAGTCTCGAGACCTGTATCCTTCGAGACCGAGACATGACCTGAAACCTTCGAGCCCGAGACTGGCAAAAATGGGTCTCCAGTCTCGAGATCGAGACCAAGTCTCGAGACGCCATCAGGCCCGTAACCAGGAGGGGCGAAACCCCCCCTAGAAAAAATTTTGCCCCCCTTGGATAAATGTATTGGACATCGCTTAAAATTATTGGACATAGTTCAAAAAATTTGGGCTCCTCTCAGAAAAGTCTTCGCACCTCGTAGTGACCCAAGATGGTTACGGGCCTGGACCCCATCCCTGCTAACTGCGATTATTCTAACCATATCAAAATTTTCAGGTAGTGTCTCTTCTGTTGCCAGCGGCAAAAGCTCTGCAAGGGCTGTTCTGCCATTCGAACTGTATCCAGCTTTGTCCATAATGCAAAGTTCGTGACTCTAACAGTACAGTGAACCTGGTCGAGTGGGAAGAGTCTATCAGGAATGGAATCAGACTGAAAAATTTCAGTCCACTCATCTCTGGTACTCCCATCAGTGTTGAACATGATCCGGTTTCCGGATCGCGATCCAACCGGATTCTGAATTCAGAACCCAGATCCGGATCGGACTGGATTTTGAAAGAAAAACTTTGCCGGATCAGATATGGATATCCAAACTGCGTTGACCACTGCAGTCAAATTTTTAATCAGAGGGTTTTTCTGATATAAACCAGATTAGATCAAATATTTGGACAATACTATAGGATTAGGATTAGACTGGATTACACAATGAGAATATTGGACTGGATTAGGTTTGCAAAAATATCCGATCCGTTCAACACTAGCTTTGCGCACTTGCCGCTCGAGCTTTCCGATCGCAACACAAGAAATATACTTCCTTGTCTTTTGCATGCCCAGTACATGAAAACGACCAGAGATGAACATGTACTTGGATTTGGACTTAAATCTTGTGACATTCCAATATGCTGATGGATTTCGATGTTATCACATTTGCTTTAACCAGATTTGGATTGGAATTGATTATTTTCTTCTAAACTTCTCTGCAACTTTCGGTCAGTTTTGGGACTGCATGTTACTGTATTAATAAGAGTTTCTCAAATCAACTGAGATTGTTTATTGTGTTTGCATGTTGAGCCTTGTCTCTGACCAGCGAAACAAGTCTGCTCTACTGTCTATCATGTCATGAAACTTACAGAATTGGTTGGACATTCATTGATCCAATCCTTTTTCTTGACCCATCATTGTTATAACTTACATATACTTATAGGATTTAGCACAGTGTATCATTATTTATGTGTGTAGGCCAGTTCTAATTAGCCGTTTGTGTTGCATGCTTGTTAATCTTCTGGTTTGATATCTTACACGCTATTGCTAAGCTTAACAGAGCTTCTCATTGCATTGCTGGTAACAGCGAATATATTGGAGTCTCTATAGTGTCTTGTCAATTGTTATGATGTTGTGAGCCAATGGTAGAGCATAAGTTTTACTTTCCAAACCATTTATTTGTCTTTGAGTTGGATTACATATGAGTGTTGCAGCCACAATTATGCATCGCCCTGAGCCAACCAAAGAGAAAATTGAACGGATGACCCTCGGCATAACAACAATAGAGATTCCCCATTCGACTAGGTTCACTCTCCTACAGTTGCTACGAATTTATAGTTAGGCCTATATGTGGCGTACCCTAATCATGTCGCCACATTACTTCCCCATTTCGCAAGTTCAAGACGACTTTCAACAGTGGATTGTAGACACCGACATGTAGGGACCAATTTGTTGCAGCCACAATGCCCTGAGTCAACCAAAGAAAGTGTCGAACCGACGATCCTCAGCATAATAACAATTGAGATTACCCATTTGACTAGGTTCACTCTTCTATTGCTGCTGCGAATTCAACGTTATATATGGCGCAACCACGTCGCCTCATGGGCTTATACTAATACCAGTGACAGAAATTTGGAATTAAACAAGATTCGGTTTTCTTATGTGCATTATATTTTGCAATATAATTTTTGGATTGGATTTGAATCTGAAAAACTTAAATCACTTTACTGGTACAGTATGTCGAAAAGACGCAAAGTAACAGTATGAGGGCGACTGCCATTATCACGATATGCAAATACTGTATTAAACCACGCAAAGGTGTCAATATAATGTGGCCTGCTGGCCCTCAGTGAAAGCAAAGTCTCAGGTCTGCCTCCGTGCAAGTTGGGGACACTTGATCCTTAAAATGTAGCATAGCACGACTAGACAGTCACAACAGAAAATTTGCGCCAATCTTAATCATCATTGAAGCAAAACATGCTCATTTCTTGTGCAAACGAACTGGATTTGTCCATCAGAGGTTCAGAGATTTTGTAAAAATGACTCTGACTTGAGTCTCGAGTCATTGATTGTGACTCGAGTCGAGTCATTCTATGAAAAACGTGACTCGAGTCGAGTTACCATTTTTTTCAACGTGACTCGAGTCGAGTCCGAATCACCAAAACTAATGACTCGAGTCATTGACTCGAGTCAAGCTATCACTGCCTTTGCGCGTTATAGACCTAGAGAAAGGGTAAAAATTTCCAGTGCTTTAGTTAACAAACAGCAAATATATATTGTGGGCATAATTAAGCCCCCTAGTACCCCACCATGGATACAAGTCCGCTAGGTGGGTGGGAGGAAGTCAAAAAGCGTTAAAGTTCTATTGCATCACATGTTAACACTCTAAAATAAAAGCTTTTTATAAAGCTACCCTTTATAATAAAACCTACCCTATATAATAATGGAGTGGTCCATTGTGCCCCATAGCCCTAAACATTGTGCCCCATGCATGGGGAACAATGAAACAAAAAAGAGCCCTTTTAAAACGTTTGTGATTTTTTTCTGAAGCAAACTGCTTTCGTGTATTAATATGATATTGTATATAAAGGGCTGCTTTGTTGTGTAACAACGTTTGAGCGCAATTGGACTTAAATTAAAATAGCAGTGACAAAAAAGTAAAAAATGTGCCATTGTGCCCCACCTTCCCTTAATGACTGAAAGAGTGCCCTCTGAGGTGCGAGTCGCAGTGATGGGATTTTCGCGAAGAGTTCGCCACGGGACGCTTCGCGGTAAAGTGCGCAGCTATGAAATTCGTGAAGCCCTGAACGTCGAGCCACTTCTCCGATTTGGGAGACTCAGCTTCGTTGGTTCGACCATGTGAGCAGAATGTCCTAGGAAAGTTTGTTGAGACGAGTCTTGCTGGCTACACTTACGGGAAAGCGGCCCAGAGGTCGTCCAAAGACCGCAGGGCGTGATTGCATGTCCATCCTTGCTCGGTCCCGTCTTGGTGTGGAGCTAAGCCAGCAGAACTGCTTGAGATTGCTGAGATACTTGAGATATTTTGAGTCCTGCTAGTGCTGGTGCCGCTACAACCTTCCCGCAAGGAAAGTGAGTATGAAAATCAGGGTCCTTGAAACCAAAAAACGTGTGCTGGTGCGTCACTTGACTTGGGTCCTCTTACGTAAATTATAAATCGCAACAGCTTAATAGCTTCATTAGCGTTTCAATACAATGACTACAAAATGATACGCTTTATTTATTATTTTACATTAGAACCATTTACCAATGTTATAGTTAATTCCAAAATGTCTCAGGCTGACCTCAAAAAGTGCACATAACACAGTTGCTTTGCGAATTTCATAACTATATCTCACGTTTAATGGATTCTTCCATTTTTTCGGCAGTTTGTTTTGATTTACTGTATACCATACTTGAATAATGGCCTCTATCAGTTTATTAGCTTTGTTGATGATATTCCTGCATGGTTCTAGAGCATGAACCAGGCCCGTCGCCAAGATTTAGCAGCAGGCGGGGCCAAAAACCACGGGAGAGGGCCACATTTTTTAAATACAATATTGGATGTATGCACCAACCGGGGGGCCAAACACGAATGGGGCACAGGTTTTAAATGAGGGGCCGGGTGCCACTGGCCCCCCACTGGCGGCGGCCCTGGCATGAAACCGTGTGTATATACATATGTGCAACGTGGTCGTGCGCGCTTGAACGTAGCTGTGACCCATGTTTACCAGATTGGCAGTTTTGCGGCCAAATTTCAGAAATTTGGTCGTATTTTAGGTTGGTTGGCTGTAAGATTTTTGGATTGGCCGTTTGGCTTCTTTTAGCCGTTTTAGCGGTTATTTGGCCAGAAATTTTTTGTTGGCCGTGTTTGAAATATGTCTATATTTTAAGGCTAAACTGTCAACAACACCTTTATTTCAAAGTCCCGTCCCTTGTATGTAAGTTTCGCCTTGTGTAGTGAAAGCGAGGCAGTGGAGTGTGCGATTGTGCTTGCCGCGTTGTGCAGACCTTGCAGGCCAAGCCGTTGTTCGTGTGCGTATACCTGTTTATGGTTGCTACATGGCTTGTGAAACAATCCATACAGTTCATATGGCTTGTAACCAAACATGCTCTTCATACTGTTGTCCTAATATTGCTAATTGCCTGTGTTACTGGTCAGTGTTCACAATTCTTTTTATGTTGCCACTAGGCCCCTAACCAGGTGGGAAGCGCAAGGGGGCTTCGCCCCATGGAAAAATGTGTTGGGCATAGTTGAAACCTATTGGACATAGTTTAAAACACTTGGGCCCCTCTCAAAAAACTCTTCGCCACCCCTAGTGTCCCAAGCTGGTTATGGGCCTGGTTGCCACTATATGTCTTAACAAACTCTTTGCTAAGTGTTGCTTACACTTGGGCAAATTAAGTCAACCTTTGGAAAGTAAGTGTTTCTTAATTTCCGAATGATCTTAGACATATGCCATGGCTGTTGTTTCTAACTGTGAAATTCTGCAGCGACACACAACTAGTTTCTACCTTGGCGTGAATCATGGGCGGAAGAATTTTTTCCAGGGGGGGGGGCAGTAGGGGACTTTCCCAAAATTTTTTCCAGGGGGAACCAAAAGTGGT
>JGI24159J19872_10008233_pt1 | contig 13649 bp, 7 predicted proteins | sample Ectturendosymbi4_FD_19872 | JGI IMG/M metagenome (IMG submission 19872) | reverse complement strand
TGGAAAAGACAGTTGGTCACAAGCATCCCTGCCAATCCGACATGGAGGCCTTGGCCTCCGTTCCGCCGCAGACCTGTCTCTGCCATGTTTCCTATCGGCGTCATTCGCCTGCCAGGACCTCGTCAACAGGTTGCTTCCCTCTCTCACGCTGCCTCATGGGGAAGTAATCAACGCAACTGACGCCTTGTCAACACTTCATGATTCATCCCCACGACAAAAGGAAACACAATCGGCTTGGGATGACCTCGCTTGCAGATATTCACTCGCCGCCCTGCTCGACACCCCAAGCCCTTGGAACCACTGTCGGCTACTCACTGCACAGAAAAGCCACACTGCTGCCTGGTCAGAAGCCTTCCCAATTGCTAGCTCCGGAAACCTGCTGAGCCCTGATGAGCTCCGAATCGCAATTGCCCTGCGAACTGATGCCAATATTTTCGAAAGTACGGAATACCGCAGTGGTAAGTTTGTTGACAGGCTGGGGCTACATGGTCTCTCCTGCATTAAGAATGCGGGCCGCTTCCCCAGACATTCAGCCATAAACTCGATCCTCAAACGATCATTGACCCGCATTGGTCTCCCCTCTCTCCTTGAGCCCGTTGGCCTGACGAGAGATAGAAGGCCCGGTGGTTTGACCCTGAACACCTGGTACTGAGGCAGGAGCCTTGTATGGGACGCGACAGTTGTGGATAACTTTGCAGAAAGTCACTACATAGTCAGTGCCGCTATACCAGGCAGTGTAGCAACTGATGCTGACTGTCCACTGCCCCCTTCTTGAGCTGTCTTGCAAAGAAACTCGTTGACATTTCAGGCGACCCCAGGGAGCGACAGTGGCTCCACCAGCGCCTGTCTCTGGCTGTGGTCAGGGGGAACACCGTCAGCATATTGGCCTGTGTGCAAGTTTGATCTGATTTTAGCCATGATATTCCTACCCGTCACTTGCTCCTCTTCAATGAATAGCCATCGCCTTCCGAATGTCTGTGTTTTCTGTGAGCTTTATTTTCTTCAGCATGCTTTTTATGCTTTCTGTAAATCTCCTGTGCAGTATTGTTTTGCTCCCCTTTTCAGCCATCCTGACTAACCCCATTTTGTTTATTTTTCATGTACCCAGCACTACTGTATTACTGTTTACTGTTAAAACTTTTTGTAATCTGTCTTTACCTCTGTCTGTTCAACCCTATTAGGGGTGCTATGTGCCTGGTGAAACACACACACAATGGCGGTACTCCATCATGGTCTCTTTAATTTTACTGTGTTCTTTTATGTATCATATGGATGGTGGGATTTTCACATACGCAAGAAAAAAATTCTAACACTGGCTGGCCCTTTTCATAAAGTTTTCAATTTCCTCACGTAAATAAAAAAAAAAACGCTTTAGCACGGCACCTCGGCTTAGCCATCCTAAACTTTACGTAGCAAATTTCAATTAGGTTTGCACCTAGAACCCCGAAGGTTTCGAAATCGACATCACTGGAGCTCAAGGTATATTTTTTCCCGGAGTTCTAGTGTTAACCTTTATCAACAATTGTTGAACTTTTGCATGTTCATACTAAAACGGGAAATTTTCACGTGAGAAAAACAATAAAATATAAGCAATTACGTTAAGGTTTCAAGTAATTGAAATCTAGTCACCAGTTATTGAAGTATAACTGGATAAACTTCTCAAGCAAACAAAGAAGTTTTTATTTTACAAAATTATCCCGCGGGCCGGATTCAACCACGCAACGAGCCGGTTTTGGCCCGCGGGCCGTATGTTTGACACCCCTGCTCTGGAAGTACGGTCAACAAAAATTCTTAACCATTACTAGAGTGTCCCTACTATCACTGCGCTCGTTGTTGCCTTCGACGCAGAAGCGTTCAATGACACGGAATTGTTGAAATCGTACTTGACTAGTTTAGTTATCATGTGAAACTTGTGTTTCGGTTTGTTCTTCTGGTAATGCATGTTGATTTAACGAAATGTATTTGGTTCAGGGTTTCAGCACAGTGTGCTTCAACAACAAGGAAAGATAAGGACAGCATTACATGAAGTGCAGAATTGTGTTAAACAAAACGATGTGAACGTAGCTGTTCTGCTGAAGAAAAATTCCTGCACTGTGCGAACTCAAGAAAATATACCACTTGATGTCAAATTCCACTGAAAACTGTGGCTGACATGGATGATTTGCACGAAAGTCTTGCTGACGAGGCGTTTAACGAATGCATTCTAAGTGGATGGTGCTGTGGTTTTATGCGTGTGCTAGTCATGCACTGCGTTTCCATGTCTCCTTAGTTTTTGCGTAGCAAATATCATTGGCCTTGTTGCAACCACTTCGTAGGCGCAGTGTTGAATGCGCGATGCACCACCAATGGGATGTGCACCAAGCATAGCACACACGCGTAAGTGGTGCGAATAAGCAGCAATACAGTGATATCGTCCGCCGATCTGTTTTGTTGCATGCTTCCACAGTATGAAGCTTTGCGCGCATGCCACGCGGGCGCTCCGATCGCAACAGCGTCATTGATGTTCTTAGCTCTCCTGTGTGAGTTCTTTTGTGTAACATTGCATCATGCTTAAATATGCTTGTTTTCATCTGCAGTTTTGTTGCAGATGGCCAGTTCTGCATACTCGCACCTTGTGATTTATTCCTCACAACTTTATGATGTCGCAAATGTTTAGTTTGCCAAACAACTGGATACTTTTTGGCTTCAATGCTATTGTTACTGCACTTTATTGAAATGGTTTACTTTATTCTTATATTATTTCACAGCTTACACACTTTTCCAGCATTGGGGAAGCACAGTAAAGAATGCAACAAGCGCATCTTGCACAGACTAATGTCTGATCTTTGCGCAAAGAACTTCAATTGGAAAGGACAAAATGGAAAAAGTGCACTTAGCCAAAGTTCCTTAAAAGAAGTTGGAATCAGTAAGTCATTTTACTTATCATACGGCCACCTTTTAAACTTTTCAGTGATATTCTACTTTGCAGAACTTTCGATTTAGCAAATCGCATAAAATTCTAAACACGTGTTCAAAGCATTTTTACAAAACTTGGAAGTCAAATATGTTTAGTTGCTTCTGAACTCAGCAACAAACAGATTCGTTTCCGGATGCACAAATCATGAAAATGTGCTCGATAGTTTTTGTATAGGCCTTGCAAGTTGAAAACGTACAAAATGCGCTCCTGAACGCCATCGCAAACAGATTTGCTTCCAGATTCCAGACNCATAACGGCGTTCTCGTTACAGCAAGTACAGTCCATCGTTAAATTATTCGCGCCACCGTGCACTGAACCGCAACGAGATATCAGTCGGCTGCTGTTATGCCTACCATGATTGAAGACGGTTTTTCTGCATCGCTGCGTGAATTCAAAAAGCATTCGATAGCGGTCAGCAGTGTGTGGAGATCCGCGCAGTTATTTTCACTGCTCACTGCTGTAAATCTTGCCTGCGTTCTGAGAACGGTTTATCATGAAAATGCGCCCAGATTATTTTTTGTAAACCTGGCAAGTCAAAAACTTTAAATGTGCCTGACCTTCACAGAAAGCACCTTGATTTCTGGATGCATCAAACGTAAACAATGTGCTCAAAACATTTTTTACAATAGATAATACAATAGCCCATTTATCTCAGACTTCTGGTCCATATCATGGGTACAATCAAGCAACACAAGAGCAGAAAAACTAGATATAGCGCATTGCAGAATAGGTGTTTGCACACGACCAACACTCACAGGAGCAAAACACTTTGAAAGCACCACAATTGTATCGTCATTAATCTGTCATAATACCGGGATTCAGTAGTGTGAGAGAAATGAAGGCATTCTAAAATCAAAACTTTGAGGTGAACAGCTAACGGAGAAAAATCAAAAAGTAAAAGATAAGTCAGATGGGGGTGCACATTGGCGCGCAGAGGCATGCAAACTGTTCAGATCAAGGTTTCAAATGCTTCCAACGCATTTATCATGAGATCGACAGCAAATTCATTTTCCTGAGTTTTAAAGCAGGAATTAGTGATTAACGTTTTACTAGTTATATTTCTTGCTTTTTGTATGCTTGGTTTGCACACGTCTGCATACTGGAACAAGTAAATAAAGAAATGCTAAGGCGCCACGAAGCACACGGAAGGTTTTAGTTGCTACGAAAAAACATTACTTATTGATGAGCATGGGCATCCGCAGGGGGGCAAAACGGGCAGTTGCCTTTCCTGGAAATTGGGACTAAGATCCAAAAATTTCTAGAAAGACTAAGTCCACAACTTCATTCCGATTTTGATTCTTGCATTGACAGTTTATTTGCCGGTACGACACTCACACTGCACAAGAGCCAGGTTAAGTTTTTGTTGTCATGCAGTGATGAGCTTGCAGTTCATTATGGTCTTTTTTCTGCGGTGGCAGGTTGAGAAACTTGTGATCGGATTGTTCTACCGCTAGTCTTTATTGCGCAACAATAACATGGCAACAAATTCTCAAAGGTTCAATTCAAATAATGGTAGAAGGCGTTTTGTTACATGAGACTAGGGTTGCCAGATGGAAAAAATCCCTCTTTTCTGAAAAAAGGTGCGAAATTGTTGAGTCAAAAACTTTTATGGCAAAAAAGTGCCATTTTTTGAAATACCAGTTTTAATTGGAGCAAACCATCAACTTTGTAATATATATCAAAAAAGAACCCAAACTTTAAAGAGAAAATACAGCTTAGCATTAATCGTTGTGATTTATCATTCTGATCACCCTCCAATTACCGCGAGGCCTAGTTGCTGGTGCTGTGATTTATAGTGCAACTTAATAGCCACGAAACATCACCTTCTTTCATTTGAAATTCTTGTAAGCAAATGTCAGGGGTAGAAAGGGTGGCACTTAGTCACGCTACGCCACTGTTTCTATGTGACGCTGATAAGTCTTGCTAGGTAAAAATAAAGTCATAATTTGTTATTTCGTTAAAGACCACAGCCAGGGACGGCCTTAGAAAGTGCGGGACCCGATTGGAAGCACTTTTTCGGGGCCCCAGCACTCAGTGGCGTGTGCAGAAATTTTTGAAGAGGGGCATCAAGTCAGACTCAAAGAAATCATGATTTATGTTAAAAAGCGAGGCCCGAAAAGTGTAATGCCAAGCTAGGGGTGTCTGCGAGCATATCTCCCAGTTTCATTCTCCAGCAGAGACTTTCCATGTCCGTTTCACGGACATTTCCGTAACACCCAAAAATCCATGAGTTGCTAACTTGCTACACTCAATATCTCCTCTCTGGCCAGGTACCTATTTCAATGTGCGGTAGACTAATTGGTCAAGTGTTAAATGAAATTAGCAATACTTCTTGACATAATCATTCGGCAAAGGTAAGATATAGTAGCTTAGCAACGAAGCATCGATAAACGAAAAAACGTGACAACAGGACATCACACAAAAACTGCAGTGCAACACTGTATTATAATGCTGAAAAATAATGGCAAAGCCGAAAAAACAGACCGATAGGCTGTGAAGTCGGACCCCGAGCCCAAGGAATTTTGGATGATTGCAGCTGGAACCGAAACAGAAACTTTTACATGGTGGAGCGGGAGCCTGAATTTTGGGTTCTGGTTACACAGCGCAGACCTGACCAGGGGCAAGCGAGTTAACGTATTGCGGGACGAGCGTGGTTTGTCTTTGCGTACATAATTATCCTCTTTTGCATAGGCGTCGGGAGGGGGGGCACAAGGGGACCTTGGACACACTGGATTTTGAAATTTGAAAAATGTTTTTCTTTTAGTTTCGAGTTGGTAAAATAAAATTTAAACACTGTTGGCCCCCTTGGAAAAATGCTCATAACCACCACGGGAAACATTAATTATTTCCCCCTCCCATGGAAAACCTTTCCGATGCCCAAGCACGTTTATGTGTAGATCAGAGTTTCTCAAACTTTTTTGCACATGTCCCAGTATCCATCAAATACATCATTTTGCAACACCTCATCTATGCTGGTGTACTAATACAATTGTACAAATAAGACAATGGTTTTCAGTTTTCGATGGACCAAATCATTTTGGAGTCGGAGCTAGAGCCAGTAACTTTAGACGCTTATCTGGAGCCGTGCCCCGCTTTAAGCTATTGTAACGTACGATACACAAAATTGATTTGCTAAGGGAAACTTATTTTTCGTGTTTTAGCATTAGCAGTGTCCTTCAAAACGTTGACCAAGTTTCAGCCTCTGCTAATGTCGGATTCAATGGACACAATCGTCAAACTATTTAGGCTCCCTCGCTGGATTGATGATCTCAAATAGGTTTTAATTAGTTTCAGCTTAGAAAATTCCTTTCTCCGGATGCCACGGTCACTGGGACAGTCAATTGTAAATCTTGAGGGCAACAAAAAAAATTCTGTAACCTTACATGAGAAAACGCAAAAGGCCCATAAGAGACCGACTAAGAAGCACACATTTGCAAATACGAAATAAACTTAACTTTCAGAAGACAAGAGGCAGAAATTGTTGCAACAGCAATAACCTGCTAAGTACGAAACGCTTACAAGTGAAACAGAAAACAGCTTCAAAACTGAATGCCATCTCTGCCTTAACTAGCTGCTATTGAAACGACTGTACCACACATTGAAAAACAATGACCACTGTTACGATTCCAGAATGTATTATTATGAATGATGATGTTAAAAACTGCCCAGTTCAATTTGATTTTCGTTGACAACTGGCCCCACGCATAAAAATCTGTGGTTCCCGCGGCCTGCGCTACACACGCAGCTTCAACAGAAAGTGCAACTGTGCGTAGGTTGGTAGGCGAAGCGCGGGGCTCATTTCAGCGCGGGGCCCGATTGGAAGCAATCGGCTAAAGGTCGCCCCCGACCACGGCAATGCTTTAGTGAAATGAAGTATCCTACCCTGCTTTGAAAATCTGAAGATAGCCTCTTGTGAAAATCACTGCAATATACCTGGCTATGGCTGCCAACAAAGTGCTTTTTTGTTACTGTTGTCGTAACATGGGACATTTTCCTTGGGGTGCAGTCGTATAGAAACGGCAAAGCGTTTCGTGAACGTACATCGTCAGCAACCTGACAACTGGATCAGCAAAATGTTGACGTTGACCCCCCCTGGAAAATTTATGCGGATGCCCATGATGATGAGACACGTACACTGGAACAACGCATCATCAACTAAATCAGTTGGTTACCGTCATTATAAACCTTGGAAGCTGAAAACTTCCAAAATGCATATGAATTTCACAGAAAACCGCTTCGTTTCCGGGAGTGTAAATCGTGAAATGTTCACAGAACGCTTTTTTTTTGAAACCCAGAAGTTTCCACATGCGTCTAGATTTCACAGCAAACGTTTCGCTTTCATTTGTTTCAAAGTGTCATTTGTTTCAGCTTAGAGGGCACAGTGCTTCTGAGTAAATCTCAAATGAGCCGTTTTGGCACGTATTGACTGCAAAAGTTCAAACGACTTTGCAAATGCGCTTAATGTATAAGTAGAAATCATGAATGACCCACTGATAGNGACACAATTTTGAAATAACTATTTCAAGTGTGTGNCCAAATGCAGCATGTAACATAAAGTGATTGGTTCGGTTCTGTTCTAGCAGAGGTTAATTTTAAAAGCAATATTCTATTGTGNTTGCAGGTGTAGTTCANCAAAACGTTCTGACTTCCAATGGCACAGATACAGAAGTGACCAACGTTATGAAGAACTGGTCGAAGTATGCCAATTGAAAGATTTGTCGGGCGTAAAGAGAGAGAAGAGCGCAAACGTGCAGAAATGAAGGAAAATGCATTGTAAAATGAACAGCTGTTACTGGTGCAAGTTATTTTGGTGATGTTCCTGTGCTACTGACTCTTTCCGCTTCCTGAGCACTCATTCCTTCATGAGTTCGTGGGCACCAGTTTCTTGGACAATCCTTGCCGCTCTTTCGCTAACACGGCTTTCGTTTCAAAGTCCGTGGTAATTTTTTTTGGACGGACGATGTTGTTTTGTTTTATGTAGTTTGTACTTTACTAGCCTGTTTTTCGTCCTCAGGGAAGACCCAGTCCGCAGGGTGATCCTTTATTGGCAGTGTACCCAATCAAAGGTGTGCGTACACACTGCGCTATTGTCAGCTTGTTGTTTCTTGATCACGCCTGGTGTAAAAATATTTGCGTGTTTGTTCCAAGAACATTTTGCGAAAACCAGTTTGTGTGCTGCGTGGAAAGTGTCATGAATAAAGAAATCCTAACAAGAATAAAGCACCAACGTGTATTTCTTGTGTATTCAGACAAATGATTCTTGCGATGTTGGCCATNTATAACCAATTAANTTTTTTGATGGATAAACCGTCTGCAAAACATGTGACTCCNAGGATGCTTTCTAGAAGAGGTTGCAAAACCTTGTTAGCACTGACAGACCGCAATGCACTCCATTTTTTACAACTTTTGGCTGATAAATATGTGTTCTCACTTTGTTTTCGTAAAACCGTGTTGTATTCACGTAGACTACGCAACAGGACAATTTTTGTGGCGAGAAAAGGTTGACGAATATCTCACTTGTAATTCAAATTAGCAAAAATATTGATAATCAGATCGAAAAGCAATGCAAGTGTAACAAAACAAACCGTTTTCCAAACATTCAGGCGAAGTTAGCACTGTGATGAAAGTTAACTAGGACAGAAGTGTTTTTCAAACAAAACACAGAGTTTTTTTAACATTTGTTTGGAACTTAAGATTAAATTCAAAGTCAACTTAACAAACTGTTTTTCGAACTGAAAAACGGTTGTTTTTCAAACATTAAACGAAGTTAGCAATAAAGGTAATCCTAATTTAAATATAAAGTTTTTTTTTAAGTTTTCTATATGTGCACAAAAAACAAATGCCAACTTAGCATGCAAACGTTGTTCTAACAATTTTGCCTAACAATGCAAACTATAACTAAATGTTTGTTAAACTTTTTATGCTATCTGGGAAGTGAGCTGCAGGTTGTGACGGGCAGGGATTGTAACGTTTGCTCATCACACGAGGGATACGTTTGCTCCAAAACGAGAACTGAAGATCAATAAATGTAACACATTTGCCAGGGATTTTTAAGGTATTTTAGGGACCCGATTCGGGTCCCTAGGATTAAAAATCGGGTCCCTAGAATCAGAGAAAATTTTTATCGGGTCTCTAGAATCAGGGAAAATCGGGTCGCTAGAATCAGAGAAATCGGGTCCCTACAGGTTCATACTGGGTACCTAGTGTTTTCCTTAAAAAAANTGCATTTGCATATTCAACTGCCGTAGACATATTTCATACGAAAAACTCGAAATGAAGCTTTGTAATTGCAAAAACATTGNTTCACGGAACTAAAGAGACTTATTTTCACATCAACTTTTCTTCTCAGGAAGCTGCAGGTGACAGACCTCGTAACCTAAGAGGTCTCGAAATACATCACAGTGGTCAGAGACCTCTGATAGTTCTGTTGGCTCCACGCTAAGGTGGGAACAAACCATGTCGGAGTTGTTACCACGCCACATCCAATGGAGTGTCGATAGGAATCCTCTTGCCAACATTACTTGAAGCATTCTGATCACCTGACAGAACCATTGCACATTTATCTCTGTTTGGAGAATTGGCTTAACATTCAAAGCTTTATGAATTTTGCAGCTGCGCAATTTGTCGCAAGGCGTTGCCCTGCGAACTTTCCGTTATAATCTCATGTCTGATGTTGTACTAGAGGTAGCACTCTTTCAGTCATTTCCCGATATTAATGATCAGATGAGGAACAGAACAAACCGAAAGCTTACCGGGATTTGAAAGCACTTATTTAGTGACCATAAAACGATGAGTTCACGACATTCTGTGTTTGTTTCACCAATCTGTGAGTTAACACTTCTGTTTTGCTTCCGTCACTAGCACCAGAAGCGTAAGACTTTCTCCAATGTTAATCATTACCACCCACGCTAATAGGTTTTAAGATTAACTTTTTGCTCGTTATGAAGAGGAGCAAAGTAACTGAGTTGAAAGTTTAATGCAACAAGAATTAATTAGATTATCATCATCATCACCTACTGAAATATTGATGATACAGTTGACACTGCTTCTTCGCAAGTCAGACCTTGCAGCAGTAGGATTTTAGAACCAATGCAAATTTTCTAGTGTTTGTTACCTTTCTAAGAGAATCATTCGTCAGTTGTTGAATCGTAAAATACAAGAAATTGCATAGCGCAATGAACATAGTGTCATACTGTACATTAGCTCAACAAACACAGAGTCATACCGACGTTTATTTTACATTCCGAAATCTAACTTCCTCACACTCCTAAACGTTCAGGTCTGCAGCTACTGTAACTAATATTCTAAGTGCATGACGGTTGGACTAAGGATGGGATAAATGAGTTTTAAGGAGCATATGCAGCAGACAATGTATTTTCGCCTGCGGGTTCAAGCACAGTATGAAAGTTTGCTTTACAAGAATGTGTTCGTTATTGATTGAAATCTAGTTAAATTATGTTTGTGTATGTTGTACCCGTAAAAGATAGCGGTTGAAAAATGATGCCTTAGCAAAAATCGCAATTGGCAATTAGGCGAATGAGAAATGAATCAATTCCGGACCATGATACCGCATGTAAGAGTCCGGTCTTAAATATTTCGTCTTCGTTCACAAATCGTGAAAAGACCAAAAACGCTTTTGAAGCCCACAGACAATTACTTCCGAATAAAAGTAGCTGATTTTAGCGTCATGCATTTGTTCCTCACCAAATAAAGTATCTAGATTGGTCTAAAAATCTTAATTTCAGATAGAAATTTTCAACGAACATGAACACCGTTCTACGAATGCGTCAACAGACTAAACATTGGTCAGGTGGTCAACACGGATTGACAGGAATCCAATATTTTTCACGCGTGGATTTTTGCTGCAAAACGATATTGCGCTAAAAATGAAAGCAGTGGTCGCACCATCATTAGCTCGGCTGAAGTCAGAGATTCACGTCGTAAAAACAGAGGTTGGTTAGTTTTGTTGTGATGAAAACAAGTATTAAGCGTTTTTGTTGCTATGCGAAAACCGTACCTAAGCCTTTACATATAGCCAGCTCACAAGCAACGCGAGAAATTAAGCGAACGTCTCGAGGTGGATTTGCAGAGTTGTTGTGAGACAGAGATAAAGCGCTTTAAAGTTTGTTTTTTCGGCTCGCGTCACCGCAATCTCTGCATCACCGATAGACGTCGTATTGCGGCTTGGAAATGAAACGTCTGTTAAGATGAAAAACGTTCGTGAGAACAACTGTGTTGCTTCACTTGGTGTTACGAAAGAGTTGTCAGTTGATTACCAACAAAACATAATCGCTCTAAACGTTTTGCACCATTTTTAACAGTGTAAATTAATCTGTTTTGTCTTGAACTCGAGTTGCAAATTTTTCGAAGATTATCTTTTATGTATGCAAAAACATTCGTCAGAATGATTTTTTCCTTGTTGTAGGGAGCTTCAAAACAACTCCGAAGCAACACAAATACTTTTAAATGCCTAAAATCGACAAACGTGGAACTTTTCTGAAAACCTTCAAGAATTTAACAGAAAATGAGCAAAACTGTAAAAATCGTTCAAACACTGTGATTGCAATAGTCTTGCTTCATTCGCGCAAGCTTGTGTTCATATTTTGATGACGTAAAGAGATAAGGATGACGTGCAAGTGGTTTCAGCAAACAGTTAACTCCAAGCCAAAGCTTCAAAGTCGCATTTTTTAACTTGAAACAAAACGACATCTCAGCGGTATACTTCGGAGAGACTTGAAAGCAAAACAACTCTGATATAAGAGCATTCAGAAAAGCTCATTGCAAAAGAAAACTCACCCAAACTGCACACCAGTTGTCATAAAATCTCAGCATTTCGCAAACATTCAGATGAGATAAAGTGCACAGGCAAATAACTGGTGCAACAAAAACTGTCACATATTTTGCGACACTAAAGTTCAAAGAATTGCTTTAGTTTCATGTCCTTCAAAATTCTTGCAAGGTTAAAAAATTTTCGCAATTAGAATTTAGAGCGAATGGCATCAGCAATAACTAACACAAATTGTCTTTTCAAAGTGTTCTGTTCAAGTGAAAGATTAACGGTTGTATGACCCAAGGTGAGCCTGGCAAACTGGGCACTTATGGTTCGTACTGTACATGTTGTCCATCACGAATGGGATCCAAAAGCAGAGCAATCCACCAACCAAACACAGCAGTGCGGACAAGGTGATGGCCTGCCCTCTCAGCGACTTCTCGGTGCTGGTCATCACGGTCTGCAGACACTGATGGCACGTGACCTGGATCGGTTCGGATCCAAACGCAACAGTGTTCACATTCTGCGTCACAATAACTGCGGTCGTCGCTGGCGACATCGGAAACTGGTTTGTGCGTGGTTGGGGGTAAGGGGGTTGATTGTTATGGATACCCATCTGATTTTCCCTTTGATCGATTCTGTCCGCGACAGCTTGGGGACTTTTAACGACTTGATCATAAGTTGGCAAACTTGGAGGCTGGGAATTCTCCGCCATTCTTGCTTTTCAACACTCACTTTGCACACAGTTTTCTAATTCAAAATGGTAATGAAACCTTCCAAGCTGCTGCAGAATACAAATAAACGTAAATGCTATTTTGTGGGCAACGTTTATCAATATTCACCGGGATACCTTCACGTTAAATTTAGATTCATTTTTAAAAGAAACATGCAACAAGCGCTCCTCAAACGCATTTTACGCCAACAAGAACCACATGTATGTTTAGGCATGCTTTTTGCAAAGATGATTTCTTAGGCTTTTTGTTTGGTCAAGGTGGTATTCTATACAATAATTTGAAATAGAGTTAATCGATACAAAGGTTTGAACAAAATATCTTGGGTAATTTGATAGAAAACGTTGGTAAAATAACGCAACACATGCGGCACAGTTTACATAACATTCAAAAATGTTTTCGGAGAATAATACGCAAAATACTCATTATTTTCACATGCCTTGGTGACCTAATCGAAACAACTACTTGAAAATTAGAAAAAAGCAAGTTTACTGACGTTACACAAACTTTCGCTTCCGACAAGTACACGTTTATTTTTCAACTTTAGGCTATTCCAAACTCAATGCATGCAAGTGCTACGAAAATGAACAGGCAAAGCAGTGCTTGTGTAAATCGGAATGCCTTATTGAAAAGCTGTATATTGCCTACACAGCATACTGCATGATTTCGCACAATTTTTGTTGTCGTTCACTACACTGTTTTTTTCCAATAGATTTACATGCAGGCGCGTGCAGAGATCTGGTGATGCCTAGGGTAACCGCTTGATTGTATGCCCCTCTGCCAAATTCTAGTATTGAGGAAGGTTTCAAATACAGGTATTTGAAATAGGTCAAAACTGTATTGACAAAACACAGGTTTCTGAAAATTTAAATTGAAAGTATTTCAAACAGTATTTTTGGTTTTTAATGTGTTAGTCGGCAGTAATTTGATTTAGTCTGTAGGCCTGATGCATATGTTCATAAGCAATAGTCTTATAGTGTTTGGTGCGCGTTTCGGAATTAGATGTTTCAGTGATGTTTGCAAATAAGTATCAGATAGGCCCATTGAAAGTGCCGAGCACTTGTGAGGCAAACAGACTCGTCGTTTATATTTTTTTGTACAAGTAATATCTGATATTGCACAAGTATCCAGTGTGTAACATTGGTGCCCTTTGTTGTCTTGAACTATAAACAAATTACCATGGATATTGTTG
>JGI24159J19872_10008229_pt1 | contig 13650 bp, 11 predicted proteins | sample Ectturendosymbi4_FD_19872 | JGI IMG/M metagenome (IMG submission 19872) | reverse complement strand
TTTTGTACGCATTAGCTGTCTCACGTTTGAATAGCGTTTCGCATCTAAAGTTGTGAATAACCGTCTCACTGATACGTGTTTTGTAACACATTGTCAAAGCTTTTCAGCACCCTCCGTGGTTAGTATGTCCCTGTCGCGTCTGTGTCCTGACTAGGATTCTAAATGCTTGTATATGCTTTCAGTAGTTTACCTGACTGCCTTTCTGAAACATGTGTGACACTGTCCCTATTGCGTCATGTGATGGCAGAACTGGCTACCCTTTTGAAACGTGTGTGACACTGTCTAAGTTGCGTGACGTGATGGCCGGACTGACTGTCTTTCTGAAACGTGTGTGACACTGCCCAAGTCGCAAGTAGTGAAGTATCTAGCCGTGCTGTTTTTTGCTTTAGATGTTGTTTGAGCAAATGTTGACGGAAACGCATGCGACCGCTTCAAGGAATGGAAATATCTCGTTGTGTATTTTCGCTGTGTGTTTTAATGTAAACGCAAANAGACTGCTCATAAACCGCTCAAAAACCATTTTAATGTTTTGAAAATCAACCAATCTCTACGACATTTAGCNTAATTTCTGCGAATAGTTGTTTTTTCAAGTAAATTAATTGGATAACAGCTTCCTTACTTTTAGGGCAGGGGTGTGAAACCCATGGCCCGCGGGCCAAAAGTGGCCCATACAAAAGCTGAAGTTTTGTGGCCCACACAAAGGTCCAGATTTTAAATAGACTGTGGCCCGCGGGCCGCGGGCCAAATACCTAAAATATGTATAAGAGATATATAACTTGCTTTTTGTTTTCCCTTTTGGCCACATCAGTTCACCCGCACCTGGTATTCGCTTTATCCGGAATCCCATTGCTCCAAAAACAAGCATTACAGTTTTTTAATGCGTATTGCCAATCTTCCGTGGGTACCCAGCGAGTTGTCTAACATGCAGAGCTTGACACATGCAGCTGTGGCCCGTGAACCAATCTGGTTATGTGCATTTGTCCCGGCAGTGCTGCGTGGTTGCACACCCCTGTTTTAGAGGATTGCCCTATTGCTGCTTGTTTTTTTCTCATTAAATTTTTAGTAAAGTCATTTCGATTCAGAGCTAACCACATCGTGATTTATATCTTTTCATGAACAATTTTCAAACGAGAAGCATTTTCAGTTTCTGTAGAAAAATAGAAATGATAATTGCCATTAGCCAAGTGAAAGTCACAACAGGGTTTACAAAGTCACAAACAGGGTCAACTGAATATTTCTGTGATGACTTTTACAAAGTCACAACAGGGTCAACTGAATATTTCTGTGATGGTTTTGTGGATTCTTGCCCATAAGGTGTGTTTGGCGCAAACGGGACAAACACCTTTACGATAATATCTGGCAATCTGCTGCACAGTATCGACCAAAAAAAGGAAAAACAAAGTGATTTCAAGCATGTAGTAGAGGCAACGCTTGTTATGAGTTGACGCACCTTCTGTAAAGTAACATGCATGTTTTTAACTTGTTTCAATTATTTTAAACATAACTTGCATAATTTTTTTCATATAATTTTTCATCATTCTTTTTCGAAAACACAATATTTGTAACTATTTTATCAAATTCCAAATTAAGTTTTTCGTCTTTCTTCCTGTATTTTCAATCTCAGAAAGAATTTTGCAAATTCAGGTTCTGAAACTTCGTTTTGTGTTTAAATGCGAGTTCAAACCAATTACCACAAATTTATGCGGTTTTGACCATGCGTGTTTGCACAACTGCTTGAATTGGTCTTTGCTCATATCTTGAGACACATGGTTGTTAAAGATATGGTCAGTGTTTTTTGGTGTTGTGGAAACAAACAAAAGAGGATTGTGTTTCTCTGATTGTTTGTGGAAGTAGTTTGAAGTAATTCTGACTCAAATACAAAAGATCGCAATTTGAATGTCTTCAACGAACATTGTATGCCTCACATTTATTTTGTTTTTGAAGAAGCAAATAATCAAATATCGTGAGATTTTTATGTTTTGAAGACAACTCTTTCGGGTCTGAAACGTCATATGCTGATTCATAAAAATTACACTCAATCGGTTGTCTGTTTCTCACTCGTTCACACTCATTCGCTTTTGCAGCTTCTTCAGTCAACAAGTCTGGGGGAATACCCGACCCTGTATCTCATCACGCATTTCGAACATACGCGTTATTGCTGCTTTGGATAATTGCTCTTGGAAGCCCTTCTTCAAAATTTTTTATTCTGGTTGAAACAAAGACTTGCCGAAAACAGACAACTTCGAATGGTCTAACCAACCATCAGGTCTCAGAAGCAAATTCAGCAAAAAGTAGTCTTTCCGCTACCTGACTTTCCAACAATCAGACCCCGCAGACACTTTGGCAAAAGAGAGTGATTATTTTTTGTGTTTTTATTCCATGAAAGTTTCTTTTATCTCCATTTAATAGAAGAGATGATAAATGGAAACTAACAAATTATATTGCGTTAAATTTCATAAATTTACGGAAACGAAAGACGTGAAAACAAAAGCAATCGTCAAATGCTTCAAGGTATTCGTGTTGTTTGTGGAACAAAAAAGTCTAAATTTGTAAGTGGGAACGTAAGCTCTAAAGAAAACAAAGCAACTTGTAAAAAAATCAGATGAAGGTGGTTTTTTCAACAATGCAATCAACAACCTTCCGTTTGAAAAACCTTCCGTCTGCCAGGANATCATTTCACCTGGAACCAAATTGAACAAAAGATTTAATCCTCATATGACTCCAAAAGCATGGAGTCAGCCCATCAACTCAGTTTATAATGCCGCCTATCATCATGACATAAACGTTTTGGGATGGGTATAAGCCCTCCTTTAGGAATGGGGTTAAAAAACGTGAAATTGTCTTCAACTGGTTGGACAAATGAGCTTGTTGATGAGCTTCAAAAACCAGCAGTTACAAAATTTCCGAAATGAAAAGTGTTTCTGAACGGAATTGATAAAATTTTGGCGGCAGACCTGTAGGCATGCAGGCATTTTCAAAGTCCAGCCGTCGGGTCAGGTTTCTTTTGACTGTAATACAGTAGATGTTGTTTTCAAATTATGGTTGGATGTTTCCACTCAAAGATCAAACTGGTATTTATTTTGCGAACGCAATGAGAGATATTTTCGCAATGAGAAAAATGCCGAAGTCTCAAAATGAATGGAGTCGATCAAGGTTGAATAAAACGTTGCTAGTGAAATGAAACTGCGAACTCATTGATTAACTATATCCTTGGAATGAGCTCACTTTTTACAACAAGAATGAAGGGGCAGAACGAAATATTTTGTCAACCGACTATTGGTTCTGTTTTTGACCGCAAGCCTCAATAAATAGCTACAAGCTGGTGACCACTGCTTCGAAGCATTCTGTCGAAATACTGTAAGTGACTACAATAGTTTCTCCTGTATGGTTTCGAAATCATCAGAGTTCTTGGTATGTCCGCTAATCCTTCGATCAGTCTGTATCTGCTTGCGGCGCAATTTTAGCAATCAGCAAATTGCACTGTTCACTGCCACGGTGCACTACAATATAAGCACTTGCGTCCTGCAGTGCAATTACTTGTTTATTTTAAACTTTTTAGTATCTGACACATATGCGCAACATTCGAGGGCTACTGTTGTTAGATTATATTTTATTGTGAACTGGCATGTTTCCATTCAAATTTCACTTGAGATATCTGTTAGTTGGAAACTCTTGGATTATTGGAGAGAGTTTTTATTAAAGATTTGTTTTGAAATGCTTGAAAATGAAAGACGTAAAGGAAAATTCAGTTGGTGAACAGACTGGGACAGTAATCGTGAACCTCCTAATTAGAAAAAGTAGGCCAGTGGTTCTCAAATTTTTATGAACCGTGGCCCTCTTCTACGTTTAACTGGCGAATACTTGATATATCGTGAAATTTGGGTTATGCAATATCCCGGCAAAGTTACCTAGTGAAGGCCTCTGCTCGTGGTNCCCAGAGAATCGCTCNGTGAACCCCAATGGGGCCGAGCGCCCCGTTTGAGAAACCCTGAAGTAGGCAACCATTCAAGTTCAGCAAAAATATTACTGCTAATATGCTAATTATCAATACATCATATTGGGAAAATGCACTGGCAGCAATTCACATTAAAATTCATCACACTAGCTTACTAAATCCTTTAGGCCAAACCAGTTTTATCACCGGGATTAATTTCGCTACATTATTCCGAATTTGTTAGTAACAAACACTCCAATGTTCCTTCAGTCTCGGGCCCCTCCACAACTGTCGGGCCCCGGAAAATTGTACCTGCTGGGCCCCCTTTCAGAGGCCCTGCAGCCAACACCGAAGCTTTTGCTGTTATGATTTCAGATAAAAGTTCGATTTTCCAGAACGATGGCAACAAGATGATAGTTGAGTATTAAGTCTTATCACCTTCGTTTTTGAGCTAGTGCGTCATCATACCCGCTTCTAAACCTGGTTGAATATTAAGTTAGTGTTTTCACCTTTTCCATGAGAAGGAAAAACTGCTTTTTTCACCAATGTCACTGAAGAACCTCAATCTCGAATTTGTTGTTCCAGACTCGGCCGTTGCAAGAAGTGATAATTCTCGGAGATGTGCAACCACAAAATTCAAACGCTGGAAAAACAAATTCTTTTTCAGATTCAACGTCTGTTATTTTACATTTTTTTGCATTGTTTCTTCTGTCTTGTGACTTTTCAAGGTTTTCACATTCCTCTGTCAAATTATGTGACGGAACAAGGGTAAACAAGTCAATTTTAGAATAATTAGCTGTTGAATGAATTTACTTTTTCTTTAAAATTGAATGATTTTCTGCTTTTTGACACTTGTTTGTTTGTTTTGATTACTTTTCAAATATTCAGCAAGATTATTTTCAGTCAAAAGATTAATCAACTGAAGTTTTGAAACATTTGTTTTTGTAATGACTCCATTTTTCTTCAAAATTTCTCTTATTTGGTCTCTTGTTAGTGAAATATGTTGCATTTATTATAAACTGTAGTTAATTTTTTTAACAACTTAAAGGAACATTTTTCCTTATACTGAAGAATAGAAAATATGACCCAGATATCTGGCTGATGATTGAAAAAGGCATTCGCGGTGGAGTCTCAATGATTCCAACGCGATATGCCGAGACGAAACACAAATACATGGCTCGAAATACAATCCGGATAAAGAATCAAAGTTTATTCAAAATCTCGATGCAAACAACTTGTATGGTTGGGAAATGTCAAAACCGCAACCCATTCGTGATTTCAAGACGATGACTGAAAGTGAAATTAAGAAATAGAAAAACATCCCATGCATTCCTGAGGTTGACCATTCGTTACTGCGAGGACTTCACAATTTTCATTACGAATATCCTTTGGCCCTGAAAGGCTTGAGGTTAACAAAGTTGAAAAGTTGATTCCAAATTTACATAGCAAAACAAAATATGTAATCCATCATGAAACTTTGAACCTTTACTTGGATTTGGGAATGAAATTGACAAAAATTCACTGTGGAATCTCGTTACACGAAGGGGCTTGGATGCAGCTTTGCATTAACCTGAACACTCAGCTTCCAACAAATGCGGAAAGAGAATTTGAGAAAGATTTCTGTAAACTCTTGAACAATTCTGTATCTGGTAAAACAATAGAAAACATCAGAAAACGTGTTAACGTTAGACTTATTACAAATGAAAAATCTGCGAAAAGTTTTGTTGCAAAACCACATTTCGAACGCTTGACCATGTTTGATGAATGCTTTGTTGCCATTCACATGAAAAAAAAACAATGCTTGTTTTCAACAAACGTGTTTACCTTGGAATGAGTATTCTTGACATTTCAAAGGCGCTGATGTATGACTTTCATTACAATTATATGAAAAAGAAATATGACAAAAATTGCAGGGTTTTGATGACTGATACTGATGGATTGATGTATGAGATTAAATCAGATTTTGTCGTAGATATTTCAGCAGACGTTTCTGAAAATGTGATACATCAAACTTTGAGGAAAGCCCTCCCTCTGGCATACTCAGATTGAACAGAAAAACTCCTGGGTCATTTAAAGATGAATGTGGTGGGTAAATCATTGAAAAAATTGTTGGTTTCCGGGCAAAATTGTATGCTTATAAAATGTGTGATGAGAATGGTGAAGATGGAAAAACAGAGAAGAAATGCGAGGGTGTTAAGAAGGGCGTTGTTAAAAAAACTATTAGCTTTGACGATTACGAAAATTGCTTGTTCTCAAAAAAAGTGTAAATATGAAGAATGAATGTCATTGCAGCCGAGGACGCGACGTTTTTGTGGAGAAAGTTCACAAGGCTGCTTTATAGCCCGGTGGCAGGGACCGATAAGCGTGCAATACCGTCCGTACAAAGTTTTTTTGCTGTTTCTATACCTCAGAGGTGTGCTCTTTAAGAATCTGAATGATGCCACTCTGTCATCCTTGGGCAATCCCCCCAATATGCAAGTTAAGGTCGCCATAACGGAAAATACTTTTTCGTCAATATCTCAGTCACTGTACATGATATCAAAATAATTTTTGTGTCTATCGGCATGTTTTGAGGGTAAAGAATGATATTAAGCCATTATAGTAAAGATTAAACCTTTATTTTTTGCTAAATACGCATATTAAGACCGTCATTACTGAAAATCACATTTTCGTCCATATCTCAGTTACTGCACATTGCATCATAATAATCGTTGTGCCTATGCGTGTTTAATGAGTAAATAATCAGATTAAACCATTGAAGTATTGATAACAGCAATATTTATTGCAAAAATATTGAAGTAAAGACCGTCGTTTTTGATAGGATCAGCAACGGCGGCCTTGCAAAAACGACTCATCAAATGACTTCGCAAAGGGGAATCCCCAAAGCAGTAGTTGAAGTTTTGGGAAAAATGCTGATGCAATAAAGCTGTTCTCAGGAAATAAAAACATTCTTATCATTGAAAGTGAGAATGAGTTGATAGAATGTGATTTAAAAGTAATTGTTAGCAAGACGGAGAAGCTTCTGCGTCCAGATAAGCCTGGTTGAACAGGCTTTTCGCCGAAAATAGAGGTAGTTCTTATTTTTAGAGCATAATAAACATTTATCAGGGAAGGAATCAATTTAAGTCCAATCCCGATCCACCTGCTATTAGCTTGTAGGCTAGCAAGGCATTTATACTATTGCAAAAACTTTTCAGCAGAGAAAAATGTATAGGCCTGCTATATACAGTAATAACAAAATACATTGAAAAATCCCGTCCTCAAGTGTATAACAGCCGAAAGGTTGGTGCTGGTGGATCTCGGTAGTCATGTTCATAGTTTGGTTGTTCTTGGAGTCTGACATTTGTATAGAGACAACTTTCATACGTTACGGAATTGGCCCAAACGAAATCATAAGCATAACCCTGAAGCCCGAAACCATGAAACGATGGGCATAGAGCACGGACACCTGCAGCAGGATCGTTCAAGATATCGCGAACATGCCCGATCACAGTGGAGAGAGGGAGGTGACGAGTCATGAAAAAGAGCAGCCATCACGAATCACTTCGTACGCAAAAGATAGGAGTAAGATACAAAAATGTCTGACTTGTATCGCTCCTCTGGATCCATATAGTCATCCCGCTGATTTAAGCAATGTTGGTACTGGTCTGATTTCACCTGAAATGGTGAACGCACATGACACAATGGATATTGGAAATCGACAAGTTGTGTCAATTGAACACAGCTAGTCTGTCGGATTTACTCTTTTATTCAAGCTGGTATTGACCATGGCTTTGAAGTGAAAGGTAGCAAAATTTGGGAACAATCATGTGCATGACACCAATCTCACCCACCCGCGGGTACTATAGGGTTGCATCAATCCAGAGACATGATAACTGTTCTGAAATCATGAACGTTCACCTGTGCCCACCTCCATGTTTGACAATGAAGGCAAAATGAGAATCGTAACTACGAAATCCACGTTGAAGACGAAGCTGCAGGTGACTGTACCCCGGCGTTTGGTTAAAAAAATCAGAGGTATAAAATACTGGATCGTTGTGTTATCCTTTGGCTGGATCAAGGAACTGAGGANGATTTCGTCAATANCTTCACGAGGAACATGATAAAAAGGGCGGTAAGCCAGGATACTCGTCAGACGATTGCGTCCATTTGAATACTACAATGCGGATAGAGCAGTCCCGTCGCCACAGGGGGGCTTTGGTGGGCTTAGTCCTCCCAAACTAAGCTCCAACTCCCCCCAAAATTGAAATATGAAACACTATAAGTTAGTGAAATTTTTGTCAAATTTGAATGTCAAGCCCCCCTTCACGAACGTAAAGCCTCCCTATTGACGACTTTCTGGCGACGGTTTTGCGATAGAGTTTGTTTTTTATAATTTGTTGATGGTGCTCCACGCCTTGCGGCTGGAGTGCGAGAAGTAGATGGAAGTGACAGCTTCTTCCCATCGCTCCTGCTTCTTATCGTCGAGCTGTGAAAATAGAGACGAGGCGACTCTGTCAGAGTCAGTCCCCACTGGGGTTCGGAGGAAGGAGCAATCAAGGGTCTCGCACTCTTTGTCCCAACATGGCACATAAGTCTTGCGACGGCTAAGGGGGATACATTGTTCAGCCGCAAATAACAGGCTCTCACATAGCTCCTGGTATGCCTTATCGATGTTTGTTGTGTCAGGAGGTAGTAATCCCTCAACAGATTTTATTGGAAGAAAGCAAAAACGCTTTCAATCAGCCTTGGGAAAGTTCCAACGTTTCACCGGATCGCTGTAGACAGGAACTTTGAGCTTCGGTGGCATTATGACGGAGGGTCGGTGTCGCGACCGCGGGAACTTTCCAAGAACACATATGTCAAGCAGTCGGTTGTTCTGGCCGACACTCGCGAAGGCCAGGTCCGAGTTGGTGCCGACGTTCCATCGATAATAGGAAAAACGGGCTACTCCCTTTGGGTCTTGCAGCAGCACAAGATTGTTGGCTGTTGCCCAGGAGGCCGGGTTCTCACCGTCAAAAGATGTTGTGCTGTAGCCCCAGTTGACCTGTTGGTAGCTAAAGTCGCCAGCATACAGACCGACTGAGAATGTTGGGGTGGCCGTTGGTGTGAGTCACGACGGTGGAGGTTTGTAAACTTTAATGATCTTATATCCTGCGACGTCTACGCACGACCACTCAGTCTCTGATTCCGCTGGAGACTGATCGATCAGTGTCCATGCCAATCACTCGTGAAGAAACCTGGCAAGGCCGTGATTCCTGCTCAGGACTAACCCAGCTAGGGCAAAGTTGGGAATCATTAGTTTGTCAAAAGCTTCGTGACATTGAACATGTCCGAGATCCGTGTTGAAGCGTGATTGAGAAGGATGGATAGAAAAAAGTGACGAAGACTCCAGAGATTAAGTTACTGATACCTTCTAAAGAGGCATTCGAGAAGAATGCAAAACAGCCGCACATTCAGACTGAAATTTGTATATCAACTCTCAACTCAGAACCTCCAGCAATGGATCCCGTCGAGTTCGGATAAGAACGAGACGAACGCTGTAGATGCTTGATCCCAGTTGCATTGCAACCAAATGTTAGTGTTTCACCACCGGAGGTGCTGGATATTGTAAGGTGTGGTTGTTCTACAGATAGGCCTACACCCTGTTCAACAGAAATATGTGGATGCTATACATTTCACTTGCCTTTTATGAATGTTTTGTGGATGTTAAGGGGAAGCACACCGCCACAACTTTTTTGAGGACAAAGTCAAATCAGTGATGTCAACATGCATCAGTATAACAAGGTATCTTCTGTGAATGGAACATGCACTTTAGTTGATTTTTGCTGAAATGGTTTAATCTGATTCGTTGCTCTTAAAACATGCATAAATACCAAGAGTATTATGATACAATTTACAGTTACCGTACTTATTCGATTGCAAGCCGCAGCTGATAAAGTTATTTTATTATCATTTAATGCGGCTTTTAATCGAGGGCGGCTTACAATGAAAGGCGGCATACAATTTTTATTTATTTAGTTTATCGAAGGTACAGATGAAGCTCATCTTTCCTTGGGTACGTTTTTTCGACCAACTCTCCGCATTTCATTATCTGCAGCATCACGTGCACATCCGTCACGGGAGGAATTATGTTTAACAGACCGCAGTTGTAGTTGTATGTAAGCATCATTACCAGGGTTGCCAATTAAACGCGAAACGTGCTAGTACACGAAAATATCTTAGAGGCTTAGGTAAGCTACGTTCAAGTGCAGCTTATATTTATGGTTTAACACCATTTCATGCAGCTTATAATCAAGGACGGCTAACAACCGAAAAAAATACGGTAATGACGTATGAACGAAAACGAAATTTTTTGTATTGACGGTCTCAATATGCGTATTCAGAAAAAAAGAAAGGTGCAATTTTTACTGAAGTGGCTTAAGCTTATTTTGTACCCTCAAAACATGCCGATAGACACGAAAATTATTTTGATACCATGCATAGTGACTGAGATTTTCACGAAAGAAGGATTTTCCGTTATGGGGTGGCCTTAATTTGGATATTGGGGAGATTGCCTAAGGATGACAGAGTGGCATCATTCAGATTCTTAAAGAGCACACCTAGGAGGAATGGGCGTCGTAAAGATTTCCTCGGGGGGGGGCAGTAGGGAATTTTCCCAACATTCTTTCCAGGGGGGGCGAATGTGGTGAAATTTGCTTTTCACCCCCTGAAATTGAAAAAGCAACCTTTTTTGCTGACAATTTCAAAATCTAAGGGGGGCCTTGCCCCACTACCTCCCCCCTTCCGACGCCGATAATCAGAGGTATGAAAACAGCAAAGAAGATTTTATACGGACGTATTACAAGGTTCTCCAAAAATCTCGGGTTTGGCAACCGAACTATTAACCGCGTGTGATGATAAGGGAATTATTAACAAAAACAGGGTTTATACTCTTGCTTACAGATATAAAAAAAATTGTTTGATTTTTCAAATAATGGAAATGGTTTTTGTGTGGTTTTTGAGCAGTCTGTTTGCGCTTATTTTAAAACATACAACGAAAAAACACAACAAGATATTTCCATTCCTTGAAGCAGTCGCATGCGTTTCCGTCAACATTTGCTCGAACAACATCTAAAGCAAAAACAGCACGGCTAGATACTTCACTACTTGCGACTTGGACAGTGTCATACACGTTTCAGAAAGGCAGTCAGGACTGCCATCACATGACGCAACTTGGGCATTGTCACACACTTCTCAGAAAGACAGTCAAGTCTGCCATCACATCACGTAACTTGGACAGTGTCACACACTTTTCAGAAAAACAGTCAGTCCGGCCATCACATCACACAACTTAGGCAGTGTCACACACCTTTCAGAAAGACAGTCAGTTCTGGCATCACATCACACAACTTGGACAGTGTCACACACGTTTCAGAAAGGCAGTCAGTTCTACCATCACATCACGCAACTTGGGCAGTGTCACACACGTTTCAGAAAGACTGTCAGTTCTGCCATCACATCACGCAATTTGGACAGTGTCACACATGTTTCAGAAAGGCAGTCAGGTAAACTATTGAAAGCATATACAAGCATTTTGAAACCTAGTCAGGACACAGACGCGACAGAGACAGACTAACCACTGGAGGGTGTTGAACAGCTTTGACAATGTGTTACAAAACACGTATCAATGAGACGGTTATTCGCAACTTTAGATGCGAAACGCTATTCAAAAGTGAGACAGCTAATGTCCCTCGCACGGGACATAAAGACACTACACAAGCCTGTATGTTGTGCATCATAATACACTTTCAGATAGTTTTTTTCGGATACGGATAGTATGATTTCAACCAAAACAGGATTCGGATTGGATATGGATATAATTTTTCAAAAACAGGATAGTATCGGTTTGGTAAAAATCCACAATCCGATCATCTCTGGTGGCTACAGAACCACCCATGGATCTTCCTGTCTCAAAACGTATTCGACCATACCGCCTCGCATGACACCGTGTGAATCAGAGGGGACCGGATCCTGAATACCGGAGTCGACTCCGGCGGGATTCTGTGTTTTTCTTTCGGGACCCCGACTCGAAGTCAAAAATTTGTGGAAAACCAAACCCGGAGTCTCTTTTCTATTTCGGCAGTAGCAGGAGCCTGTGCGGTCATTTCGTAGGTAAAAACATGGGTGAATTACGGTTGGATGGATGATTGTAGCCGGAGTCTGAACAGGAGTCGGATTCTCAAATTTGAAGAATAGCCGGACCCAGATTCAAACTGGAGCGGAATCGGAGTCTGAAAAAGTGACTCCGGCCACCACTGGTGTGAACAAAGTGGTCAGTTTGTCATCAGTGTTGCCATTTTAGCTGTCTTGCTGCTAGATCTAGCAGGTTCTTTTCACTGTTAGCTGGAAAATTTTCAATCTAGCAGCTAGCTGATTTTCTAGCAGGATTTTGAAAAGCGTTTAGCTGGTAACAAATTTATGGCCAAATGTTTGTTCCAACAATTTTTAGAAATGAAAACTTTTTCATCAAAAAATTCTTTACCTTCTTTCTGACGCTTTATATTGGTCAACAGAAAGACCACCAGGCACAACTAGCTTTTAATCATTTGGACACATAAATATACCATTCATTGCTATTACCATTAGAGTTTGTATCATGCCGCAGCGAAGCTGCTTCAAGAAAATAATTGCATAATAATACCAAGCAACTGGGTGGCTTCGTGAGCCTAAATGATTTGTTTCTGTGCTTAGTGAGCGCATTGGGTATACAAGACTACATTGGCAGAATATATTTTTATCCCATGACACACATGATTTTTCTAAGAGGTTCAGTTACGCCAGGAAGTGTAATGACTAGTCGGTTGATAATGAGTGCAAGACCAAAAATTGATACAGAGCTTTGCAAGTTTATTTTAAACACCTCAAAAAGAGCAGTTTTTTTAAGCAGAATTTCACTATTTTTAGCAGATTTCAGCTGAAAATTTGTGAGATGGTTTTTAGCAGCTCCCAGTTTTTCGTGACACGATCTAGCAGGTTTAGGTGACAACCATCTGGCAACACTGCTTGCCATTCGACCGGCGTCGATCTGGTAACCTATTGGGCAGCAGAGATGAGCGGACTGTAAAATNTTTCAGTCCAGTCCTGANCCGATGAAATTGAATCCTACCCAGTCCTGATCTGGAAAATTTTTGAAAATCATCATTCCGATCCAGTCCTGTTCCGCCAATGTAAAATCATGTATTTTTATTTTGCCTCATAAGGCAAAAAACTACTGGAGCTATTTTGCCTTAAGCCAAATACGATTGGTTGAAGGCAAAAGAGTTGTAGGAGTGCGTTTGCTCCATGAGGCAAAATAGCCACAGCTTTTTGCCATTTCCAAAATTCACAAAGGAAATATCTATTAGGCATCAGAGGGAAAAGCACTGCTGGAGTTATTTTGCCATTAAGAAATTCTGATTGCTTCGATTGGTCAAGTGACAAGGACAATATAAATGGATTAGCGTAAGGTCCTTGTTATAAGACTTGAAACCCTAAACCTAAAACCAAACCAAAAACCTAAAACCAAAACTTCAACCCAAACACAAACCCTAAACCCAAAACCTAAACCCAAACCCTAAACCCAAAACATAAACGAAAAACCTAAACCCAAAAAGTAAACCCAAAACGTAAACCCAAAACGTAAACCCAAAACGTAAACCCAAAACGTAAACCCAAAACGTAAACCCAAAACGTAAACCCAAAACCTAAACCCAAAA
>JGI24159J19872_10008228_pt1 | contig 13651 bp, 11 predicted proteins | sample Ectturendosymbi4_FD_19872 | JGI IMG/M metagenome (IMG submission 19872) | reverse complement strand
CGATCATTATGCGCGATTTAACAAGAATCCATCGTTGTCGCCAAGAAAAGGCTTGATCGAAAGCAGGTTGATGAGTCGAAGATCAGATAATTTAAAAATCGTCAAAGAAACATCCCAAAAAATTCCGATAACATGCAAAATCTAGGTACGCTACTGTAGGTATTGACAGGTCAGCGGGCAACAGATGCATGACATCAATTAGATACTCTACATTAAACGGAAGTACTAGTTATATAACCGTTACATAACCACTGCTCTCCAGGTGAACAACGAAAGTTACGTAACTTCAGAACTTCATGAAATTTCTTCCAATACGGGGACCGACCAAAAAGGCATTTTGTGAAGCTTACTACATTTCAACAGTACTTGCGCGTGAGCCTATCTGCGAAGAATCCAAGAACTAATGAAATACCTGAAATACACAGACAGCCAGCGTTTTTTTCTTTCTGCCGTAAAAACGTTCACTGCCTGATACCTTAAAGCTATTTTGTCATCCATCACCGCCGCAAAAAGTAAATACCATGAAAATGCACCGAAGTTGCTAGCTGGGGAGCGGTGAACAAAAATACCAACAGCGTGCTTGAGATTCCCAACGGTATGTAAGCGAGCAAAGTTCAGATTGAAGGTGGCGAGTCGAGGGTTACGCTGTGTCAATCACAAAGGGTATAGCACGGAAAGAGAGACTGATCTTCGCACAGCAAAGCTTGAGACACTTACTACACCCTAGACTCTAGGGAAATCTGAATGCTGAGATGCTGCAGCGGTTTCAGGTCACGTACTGGGTAATCGGGGTAGAACACAACTGCAGAAAGCAGACTGCGCGCGGCACAGATGTTTGAGCACACCCTACGTTGGCACGCGAATGTTCGCTCGAATTTCGAAGCGCTACGTAGCTTCATTATTGCTGAAGCACCGCAAACTGCGGTTTTTCCGGGTGCGGCACAGTACCTCAATACTTCACGCCTGGCAGAGCAGAAGAGTTGTGGCACTTGCATCAGCTGTGCGTTTGCGAAGTAGCACTGAACGCATCTTCAAAACTCACATCCAAATAAGCAACAGTTAAGTGTAGAACTCAACCTCACATTACATGTTCTCCACAAACTACAGAAAGGTTCTTTACAACGGCAGGAAGGCCTGTAGAAGGCTGACGAAAGCAACAAGATGCAAAAAGTTCGGAAGTTATATCGTTGTTCTTACTGCAACAGTTTTACGGCATTGTTTCTTTTAAAAATATGTGATTTAATTCTTGTTTTTCGTTGGAAAAATAGAACCCAATTTCGTATCCGCAAAATTCACCAGCACTTTTCTGTTCGTCAAGCAAAGCAAACTAGAAACTCATGTAGGCGAAATATCACACAAACGCCAGATCGTGGCAAGTTTCACCAAATTTTAATCAAGGAGTAATTTGTGAATGTTCGTCGTCCCGAATGTTTTGCAAACTGCAGGACTTGAAATAGCTGCCAGTTTACAAAAAAACATTTATTTGGAGCTATGGGTGTTTGCTGAACCGCTTCAGCATCATTGTCCTTTTTACGTCCACAGAAGCAAATTTTTGTTCTTTTACTACTTCGCTGTTAAGCAAGGCAAGGGCAATCCAAAAGAGACGGAAGGGATGACTGGCATGTTTTTCAGGTTACACCAGTGGTTCTCAAAGTGGTCGATATCGACCCCCAGGGGTGAATTGGACCATCCAAGGGGTCGATAAAAGTGTCGGGGTCGAATGGGGGTCACTGAATGGCCAGGGGGTCAATGAATAACCGCTGGGGTGTACTGGAGCAATGAAGCCTCCGATTCAAAATTATTGTTAATCGGGCAAGCAACGCAAACAGCGTTTTTCAACAAATCAAACAAAAGCTGATCAAATCTTAGCTACAGTAGTTTAGAAGTACATTCGATTCGAATAGTTTAATATGAATCATCCATTGTGATGACATTATAAAAACCGTTCTGTTTGTTACGTCACAAACAATATTGCAGTGCAAGTGTCGCAGTTTGGCAGTTGTTAGACTGGTAGTACAGCAGTTGGCTACGTACGCAGTAGGACGGAAAACAATCCCTTGTATTTGTAACTGTTGGGCTAGGCCACGGGGTCTACAGAAAATTGTATACTTTAATTGGGGTCAACGTGCAGAAAAGTTTGAGAATCACTGGGTTACACAGTCTGACGCTGAGCAAATGCTTGCCAGCAAAAATTTTTTCACAATAAAACATGTGGAGCAGGTATCTTCGTCGCGCAAACCAGTACCAGCTCAAGCCTCAACTACTTTTTTCCTGTCACGAGGTTTGGGCTATTGAGATTAAGTTTAAGAAAACAAAGCAATTCCTTTCGTTTCACTGGTATTGCGCAACCAACTCATCCTATGTGTCCATATTTCTTTACTGCAAAAGCCGTTTTGGCAAACACGTTGCCCAGCTTCAACTATCTAAAAAACAAACTCGTACGGGAATCTGGAGAACACTTCCTCTTTGACAGATCTGTCACGAATACACTTATACTTCTCGTCGCAAGCGGAGTAGACGGATAAAGCAATGACCAGAATTAACGATCGGGGTCTGCCTGGTCCTAAGTGGATTGGCGGAAGCAATGCTTGGCATTCAATTGCCCGATGAAGAGTTTTGCATGTTTAATGTTACGTTAGGCAGCTTCTATCTGCGCTGCGAAGAGGGTCGCCTCGCTTGAGGGTAACAGATAACACGAGTGGGACTAGTGCTAACAGACTCTACGTGAAACGTTTTTTCAGCTTCAGTCGGTAACTTGCTGTAAGTTAAAAAATTATCTCATGAATACGTAAGCGGAACTAGAGTCTTGGGTGCTAAACCTCGTCAAACTCGATTTACCGGCAAGATGTTTACGAAGCTATGCGAAATTGTGCTTGATCTTGAATTTTACAAATGAGGGGTAAAACTTTTCGGAAGAAGAAAGAAGAGGAAGTTGCCTCTGAGAAGCGCTAGCCTACAAGCTACAACAATATGGGTATACGTGTTCTCCACATTTCTTTCAAACGTCAAGGATGATAAGTAAAAAAAAGTTCAAATCCTTTCTGATAACCGACGTTTTCTTTGGATATCACATCAAGAAATGTTTAATTCAACTACATGATCCATTCTTATATGAAAATGTGCCACACCATTTAGTAGTAATTAATTGTTTCGAATGCCTATTTGTCTCAAAAATGAAGATTGAGGCCATCTAAATATGCTAAGGATCCCCTTTTAAACTACTTTACCAACCATAAATCTACATATAACGAGGCACAGCTCTTTTTATAGAAACTTTCGAGTTTGATTTAACTACTGCAAAACGTTGAAAAGAAACTCAACCAAAAGCCGTGACGTTAAAAGATTAGAGAGCGCGGTTGAAGTCAAAGACGTTAAGCAGCCAAACTAGGTCATGCTAGAGACAGTGCTTCGCTTTCATTACACGTCCGCAATAATGACAAAATTAAATCTCAGTCGGCGGTTCACCCAGGAAATTATGCCCTACCAATGTGAGTCACAAAACTTGAACATGAATTTGAAAAAAGAAGCTCACAAGGCGCCTTTTGTATGTACTTCAACCTACGCGAGCTGTTAATCCATCCGTTTCACGTCAATGCGACCATAGCTCCGCGAGTTAATGATCAAGGGAAGACCTGTTATTCTTCCACACGTTTCAATGACTTGCGGCTAAACGAAAGAATGACGTAACTTTGAGCAAACATGATGATGTCAAAACAAGCCACGGACGTTTATGGCGTCTGCACTTTCGGCCTTAAATAATAATCGGAAACGCGCTGGCAATAAATACAAAGAAAGAGATGTGTGGAGGCAAGCGCGACAGACTTTTGAAAGTGCTGTGTGCTTGAATTTAGGTTAGCTCTCCAGGTGTCCCCGTGAAAATGCCAGGTTACTGCCGCTAACTAATGTGTTCAAATTTATGATACTATAAATCTGTCTGCCATGAAGTGGCAACTAACACCAAGGCCAAACTTAGTCCCGCGTTCGAAAGTTGAACTAAGCAGCATACACCTTCGCTCGGTTTCAACGTGCTTTTGGACCAATCAAGGTTTCGTTTCAAAACACTTTTCCACGGTGAGCTGCAGTTTGTACTTCAATTCTTCCTTGTCCTGTATGATTACCGTATAAAAATTTTACCAAGCACTTAACAGTACAGTCACCCAACGCAATGCGTCAAAGAACGATTTTGGTTGTATTGCGCAAATGGTGATCGGTGCCGAGAAAGCTCTTTGCTACAAAACAATTGAAGCATTGCATCTATGTACGTGGCATGAACCGATTGTTTTATTGTATAAATCAAACTCAAAACTATCAGTCCATAGTTTTCTTCAGTTTCGCAAACTCCGCACAGTATATATTTGATCATGGAGTCTACACGAGATATGGGGAGTTGAGCGTGCGTCCGATAACTTCGGCATTGCCAAGTATAGCCGTCTTCGTTAGTTGGTGACTATGTTTGCCTGGGTTGTCTTGAAGGCGTTGTTTCATATTGTCGGCAGCTGCTCCTAGAGCTCCTATTACGACTAGGGTATTATTATGTTATTATCACTTTTTTACTACTATCTGTAGCATTTTCATTTGATGGCGATGTTTGAAAAAAAGATTAAGCGATGCAACTCCGCAAACTATTTTTCCGAAAGATCTGATGTCGATCCCAAACGATTATCATCAGTTCTCGTAACTTCAGAAACGAATTAAACAACATTTTAAGGCCGATGTGGAGTTTTATGGGGCCTTTACTCGCAACGTTTTGTTCAATCTTCCTCTTGCATTCTACACATTGTTTAAAAATAAGCTTTCTACGACACGAATGCTGGACGTTATTAGAAAACATTGGTGTACGAAGCTATCTGTCAATTATAAGTGTAGTTCCTTTGCGATGTAAGCACAATTTGTGAGGGTGCATTGCTGGAGATACCTTCCATTCGCATGTTGTAGACACTTCAAAAACGGAAGCTTGAATTACCGGAAAAGCGCAGAGCAGATACGGCCAGACTTAGAAAGTAATCTCTACGGGATGAAACAACTTTAACAAAAATTTACAAATCAGAAAGGTAATCTCCTGAAAAGGCGCATTTAACACGCGCTGATCTACAACCAGTGACATTTGCGCTATGGCGTTTCATTCTGAGAAACTTCAGCCTCATATGTGCCAAACTCGTACGCAGGTTGATGAGTTACCGACTTACTTTGGGAGCTTTGCTCCGTCTCGGTAGGTTGGTTCACATTTCTTGAAAGATCGGGTTCTTGTGGCAGCGGGTGGTCTTGAAAACAAACACAAGTTTCAGTTGTTTGGCGTTTCAATTTGAAGGGCACGCACATGATTTATGCGTGCATAACGAAGAGCTTACAATCCAAGATAATGCTTTACAGCTTTTTCGAATGAATGTTTTTTAAAATGTGTGGAACCTGCTGCGAAGCAGATAAACACACAAAAATATTATCTGAAAACTTTTGTTTGTATTAAAATGCTACAGTAGTTCACACAAGTTAAATTTAGGCTAATTGGGCGTGGTCTGTTCTAAGAGCATCGAATAGACATTTGATTTTTAGCACGCAAGAAAACATTGCAGTGTCATGTAACAATAAGTCATAGATGAAATGGTCATGTCAGCAACGTGAAACGGCATAATTAATCTCACCAGATGGCATCATCCGTCCTTTCTGGCAGCACTCAGTGTATGCTTTTCCGCAAGTTCCACCTGTAAAAACTCATTGTTTAATTTCTGCAATGTCTTTCTGTCATCGGATGACTGCGGTTTTTATGGCAGAATAACAGGCGTAATTCGCCTTTGGTACTTGTCTCACAAATAAATACAAGGTAGAGCCTGAACAATTTTTTACTTTTGCGTATTTATTATGAAAATCGCTTATTAGCAGCCTTCAGTGAAAAACGTTGTCGGATTCATCTGGATTGTTGCTAAAGGCAACTGAGTTTTCGGACACTATTTGTCAACGATCCGTTGGCGTATTCCCGGATTTTATAAAGGAAGGATTTACATAATGCTATACGCGCTATGGGTTTAAACGAACTTTTATCAGTAAGACAGGCTATCGTAGAAGCCAGTTACAAAAGTTACAGTGTTGACTGACTTTGGGAAGACATGTGGGCCAATCGATTTAATATTGGCAATTATTAAAACCATTAATACTCAATTCGGTAATCACGTTACCAGTTATTCTATTGTGCATGTGGTTTATCGATCTCGAAACCTTGTATCAAATCCTGACAGAAGCAAAGTAAAAAAGAAAACAAAACAACAATTTCAACGCATTCAACTGATTTGATCAACTCTAACCCAGAACCGTCGCCAGAAAGTCGCCAATAGGGGGGCTTTACGTTTGTGCGGAGAGGGCTTGACATTCAAATTTGACAAAAATTCCACTAACTTATAGTGTTTCATGTTTCAATTTGGGGGTCTTGGAACTTTGTTTGGGGGGCTAAGCCCACAAAAGACCCCCCGTCGCGACGGGACTGCTCTTACTTCAAATGGTATTTCGTGTCCGCTGAGAAACAAATACTCAAGCATTCTCAAAAAGCAGAAAAAACTACAATATGTTTATCGGACTTATGTCTAACTGCCATATTCACATAACCAGCAGTTTGATCGTTCCCTCTGGCGGAGGTCGTAAAAAGTTAGATCTAAGCATCTGGATACATCACTGATCTATTCTTCTACACGATTTTCGTTTTATGTAAACTTGCGAGGTAAATCTCCCAACAGATTTCCGAAAACGCAGCATAATGGTTAAAGATAAAATCGTTAAGTCGGTACTACTTTTTCATATTTAAAATATTTAAATTCTTAAAATTAATACTGCTAAGCAAAACAACGCAGTAAGTTCGAATACTTCCTAGGTAAAGACGGTAGCGATACACCACAAACAATGATAAAAATGGTGAAAAAGCGTTTCGCATAATGCTGCAAATTCGCACGCGGACGCTTTTTCGTTTGACACCAGTTGTTGTGGTTTGGGTGAATGCGGAGCAGTGAAAAAATTAAAGGGAACTCAGGATTATGATCTGACAAAATCCTTTCGAAAGCGAAAGAAATAATGTAACCCAACTTACTCCTCAAGACATTCAAACTATACTCAGCAACTTTGTTAAGATTGGCGCCTGTTTTTAAACTCCATACGAAGAAATCCAGAGACTACTACCTATACACATTTAACGTTTTAGATCGTTTCACTAAACTTAAGACAAAATCGTGATAACTGTGCACCGGTCTACACATGTTTATCTAACTTGACCAAATATGCGCTGGCTCACCGAACACAGTTGCGGTGCAGTTGAGAGACACGCTGTACGCTTTTAGGCCGAGAGCGCAGCATTGACAGCAAGTCTGCAAAACAAAAACAAACAATCATTAACTCCGACTTATTCACAAAAAGAAGAAACCTATGCAAAAGGTCACGCAAGCACACGCCACAGAAACCAGAGATTTTCAGATCAGCAACAAGATAGCGACAAGTCTGTCTTGCAAAGATTTTAAAAGCAGAGTATTGTGAAAAAACTTTCTACCTGACAAGCATGTTATTTCTGTTTCAAAAAAGGCGAAAGAAGTATGTCATAGAACAGGGGTTCCCAACCGGAGATTGAACATCAAGGGGTAAGAAGATCCTTGGGTCACAGAGCAGCTTATATATCTCTTACAGAGCAATATATATCTCAAAATTTTTTGGGGGGTACTAAGAATACTCTGACCTGACAAAGGGGTACGAGCAGCAAAAAAGGTTGGGAACCCCTGTCATAGAAGCTCCGTAACAGCAAAAGGAGCCACAACGTCCAGGAAAGACCTGCATCTTTTCCAAAGTTTATGACTACAACTCTGTATTGGAGTGTGAAATACGTACTGCAGCAGGACATGAAGTGCAAGCCAAAGATCGTTGGAACTGTTTTGATGAAAGCGGCACAAGCGTGGCGCATTAATTTTTTCGACAGAAGTTACTACAAGAGAAAGATGTAGATATGAAAAGAAATACAATTTTTACAGTGGCTGAATGGGTGGTACCATTCATTCGCGTTGAACCTCTACAAGAAATGGAAACACACAGCTGCATACCACGGAACGGCCCGATCACGGGCGCAACACAGTCCGGCGCAGGAATTTCTAATTTGGGCCTCAGCATATTCGCAAGGAAATTCAGAAAAGGGGTTCTCCTCTAATGTACTCACGTTTCAAGTGATGATGACTTTCGTCGCACTGACAATGTAAGTACACCTGCAATCCAGCCATGCCACACGCTTTCAACGGAAGAACTCAACTGAATTGAGAAGTCAACCCGGCGAGGTTGCCAGGTTGTCACTTTAAATATCAAAACAGCATGACCGCCGCGAGGCTTTCCCGTTGACACACGTTCAGTCGAAGGCGTTTGCGCAAAATTACCAGCGAATGAGCTTACAAATGAACATCTTCTGTGCAAGCATCATGATCGACAGGGGATCAATGGGTGCCAAGCAACGCGTTTCCCTGTTTTGTTTGCGCTTTTGCATGTCAAATGTTGCGCATCTCGACAACTTTTGATTTGAGCTGGAAAACCCGCACATTCATCTCATCTTTCTCGGACAATACTAGATGCCGCACCAACCAACTGTTATCAGCAACCGGCAAGACCAATGCTCAAACACTTTCAAGGAAGAACTTTAATGGGGAAGTTCAATACATCTTCTTATAACCACATTCACACACTACGCACTGAAAGCAATGTTTACGAGGGTTGCCTGAGAATATAAAGCAACGCTGTTAATTAAGACCTCGAATGAACAACGCTGTAACGTAATCTAAGATGGTTTCTCCATTTTCACTATTCACAAACTGAATAAAGCGGTTGCTTTGACTCTGGCCTCGTTGGCGCTGAGTGCGGACGCACTTCAGATTGTTCCAATCTTGTCATATTTCTCAGATCATTTTTCATCGTAGGTCTTTGATTACCGTTACCGCAAACCATTCAAAAAATGCAGCTACCACAAATATTTTAAATGCGTAACTTGAAACGTTTTTCGTAGCAACGTTAGATAACGCTGTATCTTTTCCACGTCAAGTGCTTGTGTCAAAACACTGTAGGGACAAACGTTTAAGCGAAGCATAACCAAACATCTATCAATAATTTTAAAAAATTGTAGGCTATTTTTGTAATTTTTATTGTACTAACAAACAATAAGCTTCATCCACTGAGGTTTTGTCCCACAAACAATGACGACCAATTACTTCAAATCGATGCAACTGTTCTGCAGAAATATGCAGAAAACATATGTATGAAGCTGCTTTCCGACGGTTTTGTGCTTGCAGCTTCGGCACAGAAGAAACAACCAACAAAGCTTCGTTTGGACTAACGTTGTTGTTGCCAGTACAAACAGAACCAGGTTGCGCGAACGCCAAAACAAGGGCTTAGACGGATTTGGTGGGTTCGGAACCATCGCCTTTGCACGCTCCTCAAAACCTACGCCGGTTCAGATGCAACTTTGACCTCAGAAATCGGCAGCAGGATTTAATAAACACGCAGTGACTGACCTGGGAAGCCATCGCACATGCAAGAATTTAAAATGCTGGGCTCCCGGAAGACATCAAATAATGCTACATAAAAAGCACAACAGCAGTGCGGAAGATATGATAGAACATTTTCAACCAATCATCGGACGCTCTTATCAAGAGCAACATAATTTCCAGACCAATCCTTTAAGGTACCTTAAAACCGTTGCGATCACACTGCTGATCGAGATGACCAGGCGCTTCGCAAGCAGCCATACTTCGTGCCGTCCGAACGCCGAGCAAGCAATTTTCTTGATTTCTCGCTTCCATGCAGCATTTTTCCTATGAAGCAAAACAACGCAGTGATATCGCAAACCCCCAAAAAATGAAGCAAAAATGCGAAACAACTGCAGCAGATTGGCAAGCACCACGTTGTCGGCAATTCGGTAAAGCGCGAAAATAGATAGTGCAGGAAAGTGCTATGATGAAAAATACATGTCTGGAGAGCATAGCCACAAGAGTTGCGGGGCAAGGCAAGCTGCCTCCCGAGAGCATTTGAAAACAGCGTTCTACTGATCTAAAAGATAATGAAGTAATTAGCGCATTAACAAATAGTATACCTAGTCAAAATGCGATTGGGGTTGTTTGATAGTTAAATGGCCAAACTCCCCTAGCTGTTTAATAGATGTGTTACTGATTTTGTAAAAAATCAAAAGTTTTGGTGAACTGCTGTAGTTTAAAAAAACTGAAAGTTTTTCATAGAAAAACTTTCAACGTTTGATCATAATTTAGGAATGTTCGAAAAATAACATTTTGTTCGACGAAAACGCACTTTTCGTTTAAAAACACTGGGCAATGATAATGCCTGCACGTAAACGTCACTTCAGCTTTGTATCACCTATACTGGAGAGCCACTTGCGGTATCCCGCATCTATCGCACAGCGCACATATCCTTTGATGCTACAAGTACACTTTGGAGAACAAGTGGTACGGGTTTAGCTACAACATAACGTACTTGAGCAACAGCGCAAATCTGACTGTACGAATCCTCCGTGACTTGAATTCCTGAACAGCTGTCGTGATTAAGTGCCCACTGCTTTCCACGCACGCAGCACCTTGACAAGACGTTTTCGAAATGGACTGCAAACAAAAATATCTCTTTGGTTAATCTTCAGCTGATGCAACTTTGAAATCACTGCAGCTTGAAATCGTCTAAACCAGGGGTTTTCAACCTTTCTCTGACCATGTACCCATTCAGCATTTCGACAGATGAGCATGTACCTTTAAAATTTCTTATGACAAGAAGGCTGAGTAAAATAACAAAAGTGCACTGAATTTTTAATAGAACGTTATCTAAAAATTATGTTAAAACTTGCTAGAATTTTTCACAAATATTTTATCATGACTAATCATAGATATATTTTAAAAATAAGCATATAATGATTTTTTTAAATAATATTCACTGATATATGCAGAAATATTTGGAAATAAATCATATACAGGTATGTTTTTACGTACTGCTGCTAACCATGTACCCCTTCAAATAGGCAAACGTACCCCTAGGGATACATGTAACCCACGTTGGGAACCACTGGTCTAAACGCTACGCTGGAAACTACATTTTGACAATAATTAACTCTAAATTATGTGTCGTGAAATACTGCTGACTATCGAAAGTAATCCTTTCCCAGCATAGAATCAGATAAATCAAGTACTAAGATCTTACATATCATATATTTCGCCTACTAAGTAGGCATCATCAGCTCAAACCCTTTTCAACAAAACGCTACGTTTAAGTAAGCTACGCAATTTTTGGCCTCACCGATGATCGAACATAAAGGGACGGTGATGGAGTGAAGGTGCTTGACTCGCAGTTCAGGTAAGTGAAGACTAGGAAGTTTAGGTTTAACATCTCCGTGTTTTTCTTATGTTTTTTCTCTTAAGAGAATTAAACCTCGAAGTTATCTGGCTAGTTGTTTACCGTTCAAACTCGTTGCTTGCATAAATAAAGAATTAAAATACAACGAAAATGATATGTACAATGCACATTGCCAATACATAAATACCTGGATGTTGACAGTTGGTATATGACACAAAGACAGCCACAAGCACCATTGTTAATAACATCATTTTCTTTTTCTTTCTAAACCCTGTGAGAAAAGCCCAACACAAGCATTTTGACAGGCTTTCGTTTAACACAGACTTTCACTTTTCATCAACAACCAGCATAATTCGCCTCGACGGCCTAGCTTCGGGCGTTTTCTTTTGCTCATCTTTGCAACTTTCAACGCACGTGGGCTTCTGCGACCGCACAGCTGCATTCGGAAATGACCGCTCACACACATCTCTACTATTCGGGAACAAGACTGAAGATCGATTAGGGCATTACGTTCCGAATGGAGAGTTGGCGATCTGATAGAGAGTCACAATTGTCAACGTCTTTTCCCGTGTGCTAAGTGGCAATTAAGATAAGTCCCAAGTTAAGGAAACCATGGTGTGAGCTCCGGTTCACTTCACTTCAAGTCGCAACGATAAACGATGGAACAAAACAAAGAACAGCTGAGAAAAAGCGCTACTGGATGATGAGTCTGCATTACACAGATCTCCTGCACAGACACCAGACACTTATATTAATCTTATCTTAAGAACAGAACTCCAGCATGCACGTTGAGTATGCAGCGTATGGTGGCAAGAATGCCTGCGTGACGAATAAATTCCATTTATACTTTACCAAATGGCTAGCTGGCTCACCGGCGCATAAGCCAGCAGTAGCTCAGACAGAACGTGCATAAGACCAGGTCGACGTCAACCACCGGCAGAAGATTAACCAAAATATGTTATCGTCCAACCGCACCACAACCACAGTCCGAAGCATGACAGAAACGAGTCATTTACTTTTAATGCAAGAATCGAGCAAGACAGGTCGAGACCGCTTCAGCTGTTGCTCGGGATTCGCAGCAGCTTTCAGCGTAAAACCGCAAGATCCGGTGGACTTGACTGTCTGATACCATCACGCGCGGCTTGGTTTCTTGGTCACTCCATACATTCTGCTACAAAATTATGTGGCTTAACTGCGTCACGCAAGCGATTGTCGTGTCGGACGGTAGCATTTATCCTGAACGAGAAAGTTTTACTTTACTTCCGTAAATGATATCCCGATGAATTAAGATAGTGGTTGAGATTTGAGGACAAAATGGCTGTGTAATTCCGTTTCGAAGTGATGCTTCTTTTTAGCACTACTTTTAGGGTTGTACCAATGTACTGCCGCATTCTCTAAAAATAACTCTAAAAGTGATTGGATAAAGAAGTTTGAGGAGTACACGGTTTAGACGTTTGAAGGCAGATTCAGATTTAGTATAGACATTAGAAAGTCATACGCATTTTCTTCAAATCTTAAGACGGCATACGCCACATGCCCCCTGAAACCTTGCCCTTAACTACAACCCTGCCTATCTCGACTGTCAATCGAGAAGGACGCTTTTTTAAAACCAAACGATGCACTATTTGGTTGAAGAAAGACACAAACCTTGATTTCACACCATGATAAAACCCACATAGCATTTTACAAAATCCCAACCCGCTGGTGCACGCCAACATGGATCAACCGGATTTACAAAGCATCTACATTCCGGAAGAAAATCATGTTAAACACTCCGATAGTACAAGCTAGATTTTTAAAATGTTATGTACGTTTACGTTTATAGCGCAACATTCCGCTCAGCTTCAAAGCGCCTAGTTGCTCAGTTTTCAAAACAAGCAAATATTTTCTACCATCGCCACAATGTCATGCTTTTAGTACTCAGAGGCAGAACCATAAGGCAAGAAAACATATCTCGGGGTGTTTTATCGCAGTTGCTCTGCAGCACATATGTATTTGTCATATTTTGCGCGACAAATGACAAGTCAATGATTAAAACGCAATGAAAAAAATCGTTCAAAACCTTTTAATAGGTTTAAAAAAAGACAGAATTTGCGTCATGTTCCAATGCTACAAATATACTTGCTTTCCGATACTACGAATAGCATGATTTAACCAGGGCCGCCGCCAGCGGGGGGCCAGTGGTGCCCGGCCACCCCATTTGAAATCTGTGCCCCCCCATTTCACGTTTGGCCCCATGGTTGCTGCATACATCTAATACAGTATTTTTAAAATGTGGTCCCCCCTACTGGTTTTTGGCCTC
>JGI24159J19872_10008227_pt1 | contig 13652 bp, 10 predicted proteins | sample Ectturendosymbi4_FD_19872 | JGI IMG/M metagenome (IMG submission 19872) | reverse complement strand
CTGAGCGGATAACTTCATTTCTTTGATTCTCGAAGCAGTAGGGCTTACTGTGATAATGCTACTAAAGTGATGTGTGTTGCCAACGTTATTTTCGGGCAAGAGCGCCTAACCGAGCAGTTCCTTTCGATGTGCTTTCTTCTATGACAGCGTTATTCTCTTTACAAAACGGTGCTCATCTCCAACCGAGCACTTCGCTTCCAACACGCTCTTTCTGCGAGAGCATTCTTTTAGTGCACCTGGAGGTGCTGAGAGGCAGTGAGCTGCACCTGGTGAGGACAGTTGGAATGGTCAGACTTGATGAGATCCTCATTGAAACTTTAAGCAAAAAATGGCACCAACACTGAGACCACCACCACAAGTTTACTGTAGCCCATCGTCTGCAAAAACCAGTGTTATTATCAACCAGTATAATTTAGATCTCAAACCACCTAGCTTTACATGATGCAAGGGAATTCATGCCTTGCAGTAGCCTAGCTTTTGTCTTGATTACTGAAACAGAACACCAAGTTTTTCTTCAGACAAGATACCATGTTTTCCTCTGACACGCTTCAGCGCTATATATGCATACAGAGTTAGCTATATATGTGCATGGATAGCTAAATGCGTGCAGAGATAGCTAAATCCACGCAGAGATAGCTATCTCTGTGCAGAGATAGTTAATACGCGTAGAGATAGCTATCTCTGCGCAGAGATAGATAAATGCGCGCAGAGATAGATAAATGCGCGCAGAGATAGCTATCTCTGTGCAGAGATAGCTAAATGCGCGCAGAGATAGCTATCTCTGCACAGAGATAGCTAAATGCGCGCAGGGATAGCTATCTCTGCGCAGAGACAGCTAAATGCGTGCAGAGATAGCTAAATGCGCGCAGAAATAGCTATCCCTTTGCAGAGATAGCTAAATATGCGCAGAGATAACAGTTTTTGTGCTAAATCTGTCAGATATAACATTTTTACGAATGGCGCCCCATATGCCCGGCCCTCGACATGTTCTGTATTACCTTGTGTGGCCCTCGGACAAAAAAGTTTGGAGATCCCTGGTCTAGGGTATGGCAGGCATGGCGCGTGCCATGGGTGCTATTGTAATGGGAGCGCAAAAATTGCTTGGCGAAAATTAAAACCTTACTGTTTCTAGAACCTCTGTTTTGTGCCCCATACATTCATAAACTGCAAAGCTGCATCAGCACAGCGCCTTTATCTTATGCATGTCTTGCATGAAGTCGGGCGTGTTGTGCCAGCACCACCAAGCATTATGACATAACTGCAATATTGTGACATGACACGACGGTCAGACACTGTGACAGAACAAGAACGCTCGCATGCCGTAGCTACGAGACCTCGTCCTTCTCACGCTTTAAAGAAGTCAGTCCGTACTACTGCTGCTGCATATCAGGCAAGAAGATATTAGTCAGAATCTGGCTGGGATGAGTTTAAGTTCTTGTCTGTGAGAATCTGATTGCTACGCAAGTAACTGCTGTTGAGGTCCTACAGATTTACAAATTACTTAACAATTGCTGCAACCCACTCCGACTTTACGAAACTTCTTCGAGGCCACTAGCGTCCGATAATAATTAGGATGAATACAGTGCCCCAGTCCAGAGACTAAGGTAGGGAGAGCATTAGCGAGTCCTCGAAAAATTAGCAGTTAGGTATCGTTACCGTGCCAGTTGAACAAAAAATGTTGCCAGGGGGACAAGCAGGCGCATAGCCAGTGGTGGGACAATGGGGGCAATTGGCCCCCCCAATTCCGAAAGTTGCACCAAAAATTTTCAGGTCAATCAAGCTTTTGATGTGCAAGCCAAAGCAATATGTCAGCGTAAATCACCGAAAATGCTTGCTATTACATAATTTAGTCGAACCTGATCAAATCACTGTGTTTCACCAATTGTCCATAATTAATCAAACGTTGTGTACCAGGGGGGATGGGGGCAATAGTAGAATTTTCCAGGTGAAGCCAAGGATTTTCGTAGGGTGGGCAAAAATGGTGAAATCTCGCTTTTTCCACTCGAAACTAAGTAAACAACCTTTTTGCTAAAAATATAACAAAAAACGTCAAATTTCAAAATGTAGGGAGGGGCCAAGGCCCCCTTCTACCCCTCCCCTTTTCATCTTGTATCTCACCGCAATTGTTATCAGTAACCAAAGTGAAACAAGGAGCAACACTTTCCCCAGCTGTTTCTGATGCACCAGCTTGCTGAATATCACCTAATAGTGATGTAAACTCATAATTTCAAGCCCGTCGCAAAAATTTCTCTCCTCTCTTATAACTCTGGCGTGCTGCAAATGCTGTGCATCTTGCCCTTGTCTCCAGCATAAGCCGTAGCCTTAAACGTAAATCGTACATTTTTTGTACTGTTTCAAAACTAAATAGCGGTGATGTACGTTTTATATGCCTTGAAGTTCAAACTTCGGTTGAGAAGAAATCCAGTTTAAGTCTTTTTATTGTGCAAATAAGCCATACACCAGGGGTCTCAAACTCAAATTGCTCCGAGGGCGAAACGAGGATTAAAAAACAGGGCCGCATTATGACTACCCTAGGGCCGCATTTGACGCTGACGCAACATAGGCGGTACCTGAACCTTATTGGAAACAGATTTTGCATCTTTTTTACGGCGAATGATATTGTGAGTTATCGGGAATTTATCTCTAGCCCTTTCTACGTTCGCTTCAAATGAACTTGTTGACTCGCTGGCCTAGCACTTTTAAACACCGATGAATAAACTAAATAACCTAAATGTTACGGTAATTCTTTCAAAATCCCCAAAAAGCATTGCGGGCCACACAAACGCCCTTGCAGGCTGCGTGTTTAAGACCTCTGCCATAGATACTGTTTAGCAACAACAACATTCTTTGTAGATATTTATTTATTACGATTAAAACTGCATGGTAACGGTTTAATCACAATCATGTTGAGTCTTACCGTTTTCATCAATGGTTTCATATTAACTTTCCGGCGAGAAAAAAAGCTTGGGTCAAGTAATCACAATCCGAATTATGCATGGTCTAAAAGTGTTACAACTTTGATCTAATATTAATTTCCACCCTATCCTACTGTAAATGTGAAATCATTCCCTGCAACGGGTAATCTCAGCAGCAAAATCTAACGTAAGTAGGAAGACGGTTTTCATTTTGGAAGTGCTGAGGACACTGACACTGTCCATACTTACAGATAGCTTGCAATCTGTTGCATCGTTAAAGCGCATGTAACTAAAATGAAAAAATTGACTTTTTTCCCAGTCAATTGGATTTTGTAATTTAAACACTCATGGATTTCAAAAAAATTCAACCGCTTAGGCTTGAATGGCTAGAATCAACAGTTTGCAAGCTTTTTTGCGCGCTTCCCAAATCTCAGTTTGGTGAACACGGCTCAAAAAACAACCCAAGCTTCAAACAACTAATGAAAAAAGATTGTATCGGTGATTTTTGGCAGTAGCCAAAGTTACTAAGTTCGTTTCTGATGTCAGCATTCCACTCTTTTCTCAAGTACCCATACGCTACAACGACAAACAGTGGTAAAGTTGGAAATACACAACTCCAGTTTGAATCGCCTCCACACGGTCCATTTTTCGACCCTTCGTCACCCTTGTTTGGGTTTCGACCGATACTGGGCTAGATCAACTAACCCACCGTGGTGTTAAGTTGCGGAAACCTGCAGAGCCGTTGTGAGAATAGATTGTGGCTTCCTTTTCACAAGCACAACTATTTTCACACATTGTGCAGACTGCATGGGTCAAACATATGCAAGTTTGTTTAGAGCAGGGCTTCTCAAACTATGGGGTCGCGAAATGTAATTTTGGGCTCGCTAAATAAATTGGCTTGACAAAACAGATATAAATGTTTTTGTAAACTATTGGGACCTGTACACGTATCATTGACATCTAGACTATCCATCAATGGGGTCGCCTAGAAAAAACTTTCTTAAAATGGCGTCACAGAACAAAAAGTTTGAGAAGCCCTGGTTTAGAGGACATTTGTAGCTTTTGCAACGCTATTCATAGTGTTTAATGACATGATATCAAAACATTTTTCAAACCCGTTGAGGTATTCTAGCCTTTACGTTATCAGCTCCATACGTCAACCAGTCGCTCAAGAATTGGATAAGATCCACGTCTGATATGCGCGCAAGTTTGTAGACCAACTTCGGGAGTCAGTGTCTGAAGCAAAGTCGTTTCTTGGCTTCGATTGAGCGTGTGTTGGTGTACATCAGAAGCGTGTAAATATAAAACGCAATAATAATGGCGGCCACAATGACTACAATGACAATTTCGATATTGGCTGAAAAAGGCATGCATAAAACATCGAGATTTTCACAAGCGCTCTTGCATGAAAGTTTTACGAACAAATGGTGGCTTTCATTCAAAATAGAAGCTTGGAAGTGTATTAAAAACAAACCTTTAAAATTTTTCAATTCAACGAAAATGAACTATGTATTTGCGAGCTTAAAATCTGAACATATTATTTTTAAAAAAGCGCCAGAAAAATCCACCTTTCGCGGATGATGCTTTAAAAACAAGTGGCATTAAATATCAAATGTTGAGACTTGGCAGTAGTTTGTCCCCCCCTACCAAAATTGCTGGCTACGTGCCTGGGGCCAAGGGGGCCATACCCCCAAAACGTCTAGCTTATCTTAACCTTTTGTGCTTTGAGACGCGGTGTCCCAAACCAAGTACTGTTGCTCGTTTAAATTTAAAATATGTGGTCCCAAAAAAATTTGTGCTGGCTACGCTGCTGTTGTGAAAAGGTCCTGATGTGAAAAACTAAAATCTACGTATGACAGTTTAGGAGCTGTGTACAGTTCAGATGTTGATGGCAAGCAATTGCACGAGGCGATTCTAGATTGCAAAATGCTAGTTTGAAGCAGGGCCTCTGAGAAAAAATTTGCCAGGTCTACTAAGACCAGTACCGGGCCCCTTAGCTCCAGGCGCCCTTGTCGAAACTTGTACAGCTTGTTTGCATAGTAATCAGAATATGGAAAAACAGAAACCCTGCTAGGATTTATAAATAGATTAATTGTTATACTGGCAACTGGCTTACACTAGTAATTTTGGGCTTGATCACAGAAAACGTAACATGGGTACTTTCATCCTCGCGGGTCCCAAGCACCTCTCGTGCCCGGATACGATGTACCTGTTGTACCCCCCTCTCGTAGACCATGGTTTGAAGTCATGCAACTTAAAATTGTCGCGCCCTGAAGTCCTCCTGACATTCTTCGAATTGTTTTGCAAATAATGCTGACCATGACAGTATGTATTCCAAGCTGCAAACGATCTTTCAGTAAACTGAAACTGATCATTTCATACCTCAGGGCCTCAATGACTAACAATAAGTCAGGACAGGTTGTGTGATCTAGCTTTGATGAGAATAGAAAGGGCGAAACAGCGAAAACTATCTTTGATGAAATCATAGACGACTTTGCATGCTTTGATAGGCACGGAAAGTGTTGTTTTAATTAGCATTATTGTCTAATTTAACCGGAAAAGGCTGGATATGTTTACGTTTCGATGGAATTGTGTTTTTCGAACATAAGTGACACATGACTTGCATTAAAGAATTCATTGTGCAATTCAAATGAAATGTGTTCCATTTTAAAAGAAATTGTCGTTTGCAGTTGCAATATATTGTTTGATGTATTTTTTGTAAGATATGCAATTTTGTCAGGCAACCGTATGTAGACGTATAAACTGTGATAACGTTATCAATTGGATGTTTTGATATTCTTCATAACAAAAATAAATGAGTATAAAAGTATGTTGTGGTTCTTATGGATAGTTTATATTTTATTTGCTGAAAAGTTTAAGTAAAGATAAACACAAATATTTTCCGTTTTGAAACATTTATTTTCTACATGGTTATTTTTCGTAAAAATTGTGTTTATATCTAATATTTACAAGATTAGAAAGGGCGCGCATTTCAAGTTTGCCATGTGCACCACTTTGCATAGATACGCCACTGCTACCTGGGCTAGATATAGTACATTTTTGTACATCTTTTTACAACAATCACTACACAAAACACGTTGGTCAAGTGGAAGTCTGACTTCTGGACGTACAGTATACAACTAGGCATAGGCAGGGCCGGATAAATAAACGCGACGCCCACAGGGCAAAGTAGTGACCGCGAGGTCCCCGAAACGTTTAGCGCAAATGCGCAGTTCACTCATGTCTGATCCTTGCCTGCAGAGCAGGGCTCTCACAAATGCAACTCCAAAAATCCCTAAAACAGTACCAAAAATTCCCTAAAAATCCCTAAATCTGTGGTGGTGCAGCATAAAATCGGAGTGCATGATGAATGTTAAAAATAGAACCAAATATGATTTGCAAAATAAACTGAAATAGCTTATTTTTTATATTTTCATCCTTTTCCCAAATCCCAAAAAATCCCTAAAAAGGGTCAAAAGTTCCAATCTAGGGACAAGATCCCTAAAAGTGGGGGAACTACTGCAGAGGCAGGTTGCGAAACTTGCTAGCTGATTATTGTTCTCTTGGTCTTTATCGCGTACATATAATGCCGCAATAAATCTTCAAATGTTCACTTCAAGTTACGGTAGTAGACATTTGCCGCATGTGACCAGGGCTCCCACTGAGGTTTTTTTTCACCCAGATCTGTTTTTTAGTCGACCTGGGTGTCCAGGTTTAATTGTGAAAAATCGCGTTAAATCTGTGTTTTCTGATGTGATAAATTCATCAGCAACTTCAGTGTGTTCAGTAATATAAAGATAACGTTACATCACAGTGTTTACATGCGCGCATCAGGTGAGAAAGAACGCATATCGAATGAAACAGAACATGTTCAATCGGTTTCATATTCTCATATAAGATCATTGTCAGGATTGTGTACAGTGGTGTGTTTAAGGGGAGGCAAGCGAGGCACTTGCCTCGGGACCCCTTTTTTAGGGGTCCCCCTCAAGGCATTTTGCGCGTAGATATTCCTCAGTTTTGGTGAAAAGTTGATTATCGGCTCATAGAATATTTTCCGAACCACATCACAATTCAGTACTCTACCTTCAAAGGGGCCCTCAAGAGCAACTGTAATGTGTAAATGGGCTACTCTGCTTTCAAAGGGGCCCCTAACAACAACTGTAATTTGCAGGTACACTGATTTACTATGGTGCCCAACAGCAACTGCATAGTGTAAGTGCTCTACTTTCAAAGGGCCACAATAGCAACTGTAATGTGTAAGTCCTACGCTTTCAAAGAGGTCCACAATAGCAAATGTATGTGTAAAGTAGGCTCACTGTGTTTTTAACTAGGCCCCCAATAGCAACTGCAATGTGCAAAGTACCTTGCTTTCAAAGGGGCCCAAGTGCAACTGTAATGTATACGTAGGCTATTGCTTTCAAAGGGGCTCCCAACAGCAGTTGTAATGTGCAAATACCTTGCTTTCAAAGGGTCCCAAAGTAACTGTAATGTATAACAACTTTTCTTTCAAAGGGCCCCCCAACTTCACTAATTTCTAGTGCTTCATGTTTCAATTTGGGGTTTCGAAGCTTTCTTTGGGGGGCTAAGTGGTGACGGGACTGAATTTTGGTACCCTGTGGCAGCGTCCCCCCCAATTGCGGGAATAGAGTGCGGCTGATACGGCTCTGCCTACTGGCAGTAGTATAGGAACGAAAAATGTGTTTTTTCTTGCAGGTAAACACTGATGGAAGATGCCTCCCATGTCTTCGGCACAGGGGAGCGATACCACCTGCGTCTGGATGTCACTGCCATCCTTCAATGATACATGAAACATCCAAAGCCGCAGTTGAACTGGAAGGTGCTCAGGGAGTGATTAATGATATCTTGCACGTTGCACCTGAAAATTTAGGCAAATATCGGTAATACTGTATACGAAAAATGTGTTACGAAATTTGACACAATTCGGTAAAAGCATTGGACCATATTTCTAAAAACTATATGCGGCATTCTCATATTTGAGTTAAGTTGCTCAAAAGTTGTGCACAGCTGTGCTGATTACCTTTATTTGCAAACTATAAGGTTTTCACGGAATAATGCAGAGCATATACAGGAAAATAGCAGGGTAAACTTGTTGAGTTGATGAAGAAAAACCTGGGAAAATGCTCAAAATTGCACAAAGTTTTTTAGCACTCTGAAGTTACTTTTCTCCTCCTAGGCTATGACCATACACTAAGAGTTAGTACAGGGGTTCTTAACCTGGGTCCGTTAACCCATAAGGCCTAAAGGGTCCGTGAATGTGATGTAAGAGGCCCGTGAATATGATATAAAAGGTAGGCTTTGCAGACATTTCGATTACTACTACGATGATTAAAACGTAATTTCGACTATTTATTGCACCGTTTCTTCTTGAGAGGTTTGTAGCTCTTATCAGGGTGCACTAGGGGTCTGTGACCCACAGAAACGCTGGTTTAGAGTATTCAGGGGTCCGAAAAAATAAGCGAGATAGAAAGGTTTGAGAAACACTGCTTAGAAGCTTACTGTAGTTTATTCAACCTTCAGACGAACTGTTTTCAGCTTCGGTTTTTTTAAACGTTTCAGAAGGAAAAACTACAGCAAGTAATGAAGTGAATTCGTTCATATAAAAGCCAGACACGCCTCAAGTCTGTGTCTTTCTACGAGTTCCCTGGGTATCTACATTATAAATCCAACTCATGGGTCCTGATGTAAACTTTCGTGCTGATTCTTGAGCCGCATCGATAGATCAACTGAGACACCGGTTTCTCAGAGAAAGCTTTCCCACAAAAATCTAGGCACAGTATAGATCAAGGGTCGGGAACCCATGGCTTGCGAGCCAGATGTGGCTCTTGTGATGATGGCATCTGGCTCGCTTGACACGATTGTTACGAATGAAACTTCTGTAATTTTCCATCTACCAGACTACAAAACCATCAGCGCCACCATGCAGCACCAGAAGTTGTATTAACAATAAGAAGCATGTTATTAAAGAGAAAATTCAGACATGTACCATTGTTTGAAATTGTTGATTTTGCTTAAAAATGCACACGTTAGTTAGTACGTTAGTTGCATTAAGTGTTGAAAAATATTATATGGATCTCATGGAAATACAATTAAAATATGTAGCTTTCATGGCTCCCTTAGCCAAAAAGGTTTCCGACCCCTGGAATAGATTAATGATGAATGTTATTGTTAAACGGAGATCAATTTAGTTCCTCGCTACGCGCTGAGTACTTTACCCTATGAAAATTTAAGAAAGCTGTCAGAGTCGTGGAATCTACATTCGAAGCGAATGATAGTCCAAACGCGGATGCAAAATTACCCGTGGCTGCACTAGGCTCAGAATGGCATTCAAAACTGTGTGATTGTTCAGCATCAAGACACCACAAGGGTGACGCAGCTGAACCTGATTTCTAAGTGTTTTACTAGGAAATCGGCTTAGTGTCATTTACGCATCTTCAGCCTGGAAAATTCCAAGCAAATTCTTACGAGTGAATTGAGGAAAAGATTAAAGCAAGCCATACCTAGCTGTTATTACCGTATCCAAATTACAACTAACGCATTTTACTATCACGGCGGCCACGGTAAAACACTTTGCGATCAGATTCAACTTCATCACCCTTGGTGTTTTGATGCTGAAATGTAGATATGTGCAGCACACATGGGGAATCGTCAATCGTAATTGATTACAGTTTTTTGAGTAATCNTAATCGATTCAACTGACCAAAAATGAAATGTAATCGTAATCGATACATTGCCAATTNNATCGTAATCGACGTTTACTTTCGCGATTAAACTTGACTTCACACCACTGTGCGATGAACCGCGGTTGTAGTGGCTGAGTTTCCTCCTCTATCATTCTTTGTTATGGTTATGTTTCAGGGGAGGCTATTTGCCCGTCTGTGTGGGTTAAATCCAGTTAGTCCAGGGGCAAGCACAGCGTTTGTAGCTGATTCGCCCTTTGTTCCAGCTAGCCTTTCTGTTGGCCGCCAGAAGTAACGTACAGTGAGTCTAGTGTAGTGAGACGTAGAAACAAAAATAGGAGCTTTTCTTAAAAACGGGTTGACACTTCGGCAACAGAATAGCGGGACATTACGAAGAGAGGTGTTGGTTTCGTTTACATATATTCAGAGTGAACTTATGAATGTAAGTGCTGGAGTAAACTATGTATATAATTAATACGGTAATTTATATACAGTAAATAAACTTTTTTCAGAGGAATACGACCTTTAATCGAAGTCGAAAGTACCTTTCCGCAACACTGAGCATGTCAACCGTGATCCACCAGATACTGATAAAAAAAACTCAACGAAACCATTTTGTTGACTTTTGGTCCAATAGACAAACGCGCAGTCATATTGGCATCATTATTCAATTAATTTCAAATTGAAAGCTGCACAATGCTATGCTGGTTTGCAGACGATCGTAGCGCCGCAGCAAGAAGAAATAGTCAGCAATTTTGAAATTACTAACAAACGAAATTTCAGCGTTGCAGGACGAATGTTCAAACCTGATAGATTTCGTTTTACTGATAAAAGATTTGAAGCGATGACGTTTATCAACTGTAACAAATATTTTAACCATTCATTGTTTTTATTTAATCAATATTTAAAGTGTTTGTTGCAGCGGAGTGACTGAAGAGAGGGAAGAGGAGCTAGTTGGATCCCCTGGCAAGCTAAACGTAAAAATCAGGCCCCTACTTAGCTTATATTTCGGTTTTGGTGTTCTTTTATTTGTTTTTCAGTAGGTTGTCGTCTTTTTGCGTTTTTCGGAGTATTTTCCGTTGATTTGCGGTTTTAGTATAGCCATCCACATCCGGATTCACCATCATTTCTCAAGTGTTTTTTTCTGAGTGTTGACTGGTAGGTCTCCTACAGAGGCCAGTGGGTCTCTTTCAGCTAAGCTCCCCCTCTGTTTCAAAGCTCTGGTTTGTTGACTGCACGAACATCTCAGTAAGCAATCAATGTGGTTTTTCTTTTTTTTTCGGTACTTGTTCCTTACCGATTAGTAATTTCGTTTATTACATTTATTCATATCGTATGTTGTCTAAAAATATACTTACATCAAACCATGCAAATGGTTTTTTTGTTTTCGTTCTGAAGATGTTTCAAGACAAATGTAATCGCGATTATAATCGTGATTACTTTCATCGCAATCAATTACAATGTGATTTTGCTTATTCGTAATCGTAATCGAGCAGGTGGCAAGTAATTGTAATCGATTACATTTGTGATGTAATCGCCCCATGTCTGGTGTGCAGTCAGAATCATCGCAAAGTTATGAAAATAGTGTGTGCAACGCTGATTCCTCGAAGGCTCAACAGCAACCGCAGAGGTTTAATCCTGTGTGATTGTTCTGTTTGATTAGGTTTTTATAAGTGAATTTACGCTTGGTGTTTCCAAACATTCAAGGTAATGGAAAACAACGTCAGAGATGGAAACATTTCCGTTTTTAACATTCCGTCTAGGCTAATTGCTTCTTTGAAACGAAAATCGTATTTTTTTGCCTCGGAGGCTTCAGACCCGCATTAATCTCCCGTTTACCTTGGAGCCTGTCGGCCTGACAAATGACAGGAGGCCGGATGAATTGACTTTGGGCCCCTGGTACAGAGGCCTATGTCTAGTATGGGATGCAAGCAACAGTTGTGGACACTTTTGCTTGGGGCCACTACAAAGACACTGCCAGACAGGCAGGTTTTGCGGTTGCGAAGGCTGAGGCTGCAAAATGCCAAAAATACCATAACCTCCAAAGCAATTACCACTTTAAACCCATTGAAATTGAGACAACTGGTGTGTATGGTAAGTCTACCGCCCCTTTTCTGAGTGGCCTCGCAAAGAAACTTGTTGGTATGTCTGGTGACCCCAGGGAGCGCCAGTGGCTCCACCAGCGCCTGTCTCTGGCTGTGGTCAGAGGAATCGCTGCCACCATATTGGCCTGCGTGCAAGTTCGATCTGATATTATCTTTTCGTTTTTAGTTGCTTTAATGTTCTGACCAGCATCGCTGCCTGCCACTACCACTTGTGCTGATTTATAGCTATCGCCTTCCGAATCCTCGTTCTTTCTGTAAGTTTCATTGTTCCCTTAGTTGTGCTGTGTTACCTTGCGCATAGGTTAGATATCTAGTCAATCGCACAGCCTATGATGAGACTACAGCGTGGTGTTATGTTCCACATTGCTTGAAACCATGGTTTTTATGAGAAGTGGGGAGACACTAAGCCAAAAAAAGTTATTTTAGAGAGCACAGCAAAACATTGCAAAAGCATAACAAGGTTAACTGTATGCTTTTACGCATCCGGTTTGATTTTATTGCTTTCCTGACTGCATCGCTGCAAAATAAATAGAAGTTCTTTAAGAATTTATGACGAAGGCAGCGATTAGATGGCTACTCACTGATTTCCGACCATGTTCTAAACCTCTTCTCTTTGCAAGCTCTTGGTTCTGGGTCCACAATGTAAATGTCACTCTGATTTACAGTCAGTGGCAATGCTTGTAAAATTGTCTGAAACCGTGCGCACAACAGTCATGTAAAACAACAGTGTGATCATCAATGTATTAAAACCTGGCACTTGGAGAGTGCTTGGAAAGTGTGCACCATGTAGGTGATAACTTTTACAGTACGTTGTACGATAGACAGTGCCGGATTTACCTATAGGCTACATAGGTATCAGCCTAGGGCCTCAAGATCCAAGGGGGTCTCCAACAAACTGTGGCAAACATAGAGTCAATGGCAGGTATATGATCACTTAGATTAAACTTCGTCAAAAATTTATGTCTTAATTATTATTCATGAAATTTAGTTTCATTCAACTTTCGTGGTGATAACGCTAGAGCAGGGGTCACCAACCTTATGGATACTGAGAGCTACTTTTTGGTACAGATTCATGCGAAGAGCTACCAGTTTGATACACACTTCTGAATAAAATTTTGCTCAATTTGTTTTCAATTATGCTATCATTAATAAAAATTAAAGAAATTCGTCAATGTGAAGACACTGATCACGTTATGCTATTGTCAGAACAAGCCCGCGAGCGACCGACGTGGTCCGTGGGGGCGATCTGGCGCCCGCACTCCTCATGTTGGTGACCCCTGTGCTAGAGTCTTCCAACGAGTTTCCATGAATCTCAATATGACGGTTGGTCAAGCCGCACATACCACATATTGTGTGGATATACGCAAAGCACGTTGGCTGCGTCCTGCGTTTGCTGAATCGTACCGAATGTGACTCTATAAAAAGAACTTGTGGCTGTCAGTGTTCATGTTTGAAATGCAGCTGATCAGTGGCATAACTGAGGGGTGGCAGGGATGCGAACCCCGCCTGCCAAGCTAAATGTTAAAACCGGGCCCCTTCCCAGCTTGTATTTTGGTATTTAGACCTACTATTCTTTTGGATTCAGTAGATTGTTGTTTTTTTGCGTTTTTCGGAGTGTTTTCTGGTGATTTCGGGTTTTTGTATACCCGTTCAATACCGGATTTGCTATTGTTTCTCAACTACTTTCTGAGTGTTACCCAGTGGGCTCCCTTCAGCTAAGTTTTCCCCTGGCTCAAACCTCTAGTTACGTCACTGCACCTGATCAAAGCGTTTGTTCTGCAGATAAGAGCTACGTGTAGGGCTACCAGCAGTATCCTACAATGAAAGCATAGTCGTTTCTCAGGTGACTGAGCAATACAGTAGTTTTGTCAGCGTTTGTATCGCGTAAAGCTCGATTGGTATTTTTAGATGTGATTTTTTTCCATTTGAATTTT
>JGI24159J19872_10008226_pt1 | contig 13652 bp, 8 predicted proteins | sample Ectturendosymbi4_FD_19872 | JGI IMG/M metagenome (IMG submission 19872) | reverse complement strand
CGAAGCGTTTGTTATACAAGTTTTTGGGTGATAGGCCCATAACAGAAACAACAGGTATAGTTTTGGTGTGTTTTGATGGCAAATATACTTGAGCCTACAACAAGATACTAAAATTTAAAGAAGTCTGCTTACGAACTTACTACATCGCGGGCCACTTAACCTCAGGGTCGCGGGTTGGGCAGCCTTGGTCTAAGCCAGTGCTTCTTAACCAGGGGGAGGCACGCCTCCAGGGGGGCGCGAGCCCTTACGCGCCCTACAACATGGTTGAAAGTTTTTTCAACGGGAAAGTGTTCTCTTCAGCTTATTTAATGTCAGAGAGGGCTTGAAATAAACGACAATTACTTCAGAGAGGCGTGGTATGAAAAAAGGTTAAGAATCACGGGTCTAAACTCTCTTGCTTTCTACAGTCTGTAAATAAACTAAGGAAATGGCGTCTTTGGGCAAAGTCGCCCGGCGGCCGCGTTGCATGGAGGAAAGTGGAAACCGGCGAGAAACCACTCTTCGTAACTCACAAACGACCCCGTCACCCTTTTTGTGATTTTCTGAGATGGCGCATGCAAAGCGTCAAATGCGCGGCACGCTTTAACGCAAACGATATCTCGCGCGTGAACACGTGGTTGGCGGTTGCCTGGATATTTGCTCAGAAATCAAAACGGCCTAACCTACGCTTGGCTACGCAATCCTCTAGAATACTCGATAGATCCGCGACATTGCATATTTGTAGCGCGCGATTACACATATTTCCCCGCAATTACACGTGATAGTCGTGCATTTCCTCCTTTGTTAGCATGTAGCGTGATTTAAGTACCCAGTGAATGTTCATACACGAAGCGTCGAAAGTTACTGAGCTTGTCATCAGGTTGTGACCTGAGCCGAACACGAGGTTGATACTGATGTCCTTCGAATTTAAATAAACATTGCCAAGCGTTGCTAATTACTGCGTTCGTTTTAAATTTTCGTTTCTTTTAAACTTGCTGTTTACCGATCGGGCGCGCTGAAAAAGCATACTTTGCGTGTGTATCGGTGTCGTTGGTGATATTGCGTTGTGTGCAAGTCCATTTTATTGTAACTTCCTTCTTTGATTGTGTAGTTTTGCTAGTCCATTTTATTGCAACTTTCTTCTCTGTGTAATTTTGTTCAGTAGCAATCGCTTTACGGTGGAAGTGGGGGTTTGAGGAAGGCGCAACCGAGAAAAACAGTCTAATCGCCGAAAACAGGCCACGCAAAGCGAGGCACTTCGAGAAAGAGCTAAAATCTATGCACGATAGAATCTTGCTATGCGCAAGGTCTATGTAGCGTGTGTTTTGACTTCTGTTTTGAGGAAACCGGAACACAGTCAGTTCTGCTTTCGCCATCTCAGCCCTTCCCCTCTTTGTGCCAGAGCACGCCCCCGGGCGAATGGGGTTCGTAAAGAATCTTTTACAGTGCAGAAACCATTACAAAATCTTTCTCCCGCATCGGGTGAGTAATTGTACTGTGCGCGCGAGTGAGTGAGGTTTGATGCAAGTGCCTTCTGTTACCGAATCAACGTTGGTGAGTGATTATGTGACCATTGCGGTCTTAACATATGTACGCTCGTACTTTACTGTTCTTGTAAATTCACCGCAGGTCTAGTTGAATACGCTTGTCTCCTTTGTGCTTGCTTTGGCTTCTTGCTCGGCTGTTGTTTCAGCGGCGTTCGTGGCTGGAAAAATACTGATGAAAGACAAGATGTTGACAAATTCTGCGTTTGGCTTCATTGTTGCTCATGTGTTAAGTCGATGCGGTAGGAAAGAGCAGTTTGGAATACTGCAGCATGCGCTAATTTGAAACAGAGCAGCAATTCAGCTTCCTAGCGCATCCACTGTAAGGTTTTGAACTTTGCTTCGGCGATTTTTTCAAGTACTTTTATTGTGAGATTGCAGGTCTGACGTTAGACTCGTTTGATAAAATGCTAACCCGTTACGAAGCGATGTGGCAAGCTGTTATTTCGTCAGAGCAGGAATAGTTTCACTGCTTCTGCGTTATATTTAAACGGCTGTAAATCCTTGCTCTCGCTGTTACGTCACAAAAGTGATTGTGACATCCGCTGTAAACTCGGTCTGGTGCCGAATGGTCATCTCCTCGTAGCACGAAACCTTGTCACGACTGGAATGCTGCGTCACAAGCGTTCGCTCGAAAACGTTGCTGCGAAACGTGTCGTCGTCACGAAAAGCCAGAAATCGCTGAAGATTGCAAATGTTACTGATGAAACATCTGCATATAAGCGGCAACGAAGGCACACGTCAAGTCTTTCCTTTACACGCAGAGCCTTTTACTTTTTTCACTGGAAAACTTTGCCTGCGCTTCTGTTGCGAAACGCGGCCTCACGCGAAGTTTTTCCAACGTAAAACTCGTTACACCAACCAGCTCGGTTCATTCACAGTTTTGTCAATAAAAAGCTGCGTTTTTCATAAAGCGAAAATGACGGATTTATGTAAACAAGTAGAACTGCTTTCACAAACAGTCAGCGTGGCTTTAAATGAACATAGTTTTTGCATTGTTTTTTCCAATAAGATTTTGCAAGATCTCCACGTTTTAGTTTCTTCCGAAGATGCTTCGGTTAGTTTTTTTAATTCCTTGTAGGTCCACTTGAGTCGCCAAATAAGAAACAGTTGTTTCTTTCATGTAATTAACACGGTATTGTGGAATTTTGCTCCACTATGTGGCCGAGGTGTGGTGTTCTATTGAGCATCAAATAACAAAGATGACTTGCGCTTTAGTATTTCATTTCAACTCCATTGCATAATAATCGTTCTGTTCTCACGTTTTTCTGCTCAAAGCAGGAAAGTCACGGTGATTATTATGAAGAACAGCCAGGTGTGCGTCCACAGATAAATGACGGACAACATACCCCGGAGGGCCGCCTTCGCAGAATTTGGGTTTGGCTTGATTGCCATGGGTACTCCTGGAGGAAAACATTGAGGTTTGTGTTTTTCTCCGAAACATACCTTATTCGAGATTTGCGAGGAGAAAATTGCCATCAGCTAGCTCTAATTAAAGTATCTCAGTGCAGTTGTTTGTAGTGTAGACAGGGCTGCCATACCGTCGTTATTTCTAAGATGTTTCGTTATGTTGAAGGTCTGTGTCTTAGAAATTTTTTCTATACTTCTAAAAAATGTCTTTATTTTGACTTGCATCCTTATTTTAAGTCCTAGGTTGCCCCATCGGGAGTCAGTTAGAATCTAGAGAACTGTTACATATGATTCAGTTTGACTAACGTTACAATATGCAGCCACATGGTGAACGTATGTGCTTTCAGCAAAAACTGAGACAGGGAACGTTGGAATCCAAGCTAAAACGAATGCAAAATATGAATGAGGTAACTGCACGACATTACGCAACAATACACTTCGTTCAGCAACTTCTCTTCCTTTTGTCTTTTTTACCAAGTTGTCCTTAATTTGAGTCCGGATCTATGACAGCCCAGAGTATAGGTGAGGGCACATGATTTCTAAAGGTAGCAAAGGAAAAGGCGTTCCATCATGGACAGAAAGCTTGCATGAAGCGCGTTACTACGGTGCGAATCCCACTGGGTTGTACGTCAAGCCGGATGTATTTTATTGAGGTAGATCATGCATTCCCTCCTTCACCTTGTTACTCCTTAAGTGCAAAACTTTGCATGGAGGAGTCTTCCTACGAGCGGAAGTACAATCAAACTGCAGCCGAACGCAATCCATGCTAATATGTAGCTAAATCCCCATAGTTGGTAAGATCTCGATGTTTCCGCGAAGACGGCGCAACTAACGAGTAGAAATACACCTGAAAACACGATACATAAAAATTAATTATCTTCCTCACGCTGATCCGCTTAAGCATCAAAAACCACCAGTTTCTCAGCGTGTTTTATTCAGAAAGCCAAACTCACTCTATACAACATATCATGAAATCACTCGAACCGTTGAAATTGCAGTCAAGTAACTTGTCCCATCCCAACCACGTTGTCGTGCTGCCTCTTGGGGGTATTCAGTCTAGTACGCATTACTTGTAGGCGCTGCAGGTTATGTGTTTACTACAACGCGAAGAAGATGATCAGGAACGATAACTTCACTTCCTTAAATTACATGCCCTATTTTTGATAGTTCTTGAGTTATTGCAAGGGATTCACTGCACCATAGGCGCCAAGTACGGCGATGCGGCGCTCCCGTTAATTTTTAAATTTTTGATTGAGCAGTTCGTTGTTCACAAATAGTAAGACATTATTCTGGAATTTATTGAAAATTTTTTCGGATAAATATGGAATAGAAGACTCAATAAATGCAGGTTTTGACATCATATTTTTTGACGTCATGGATTGCGAACTCCAGTAGAAATTTCAAACTCGGTGCCTGTGCATTACACACCAAACAACGAATCTGGAGGTGTTGGATACACGCCACATTAAACAACGAACTCCTTCCGGTCAACAAAACCAGGAATTTTCTTCTTTTTAATAATGAAGTGAACTTGCCGTAAATGCTGCATTACGTTCATCTAAAATTATTGAAGTACAAAGTCGTCTCACATAACATCTGAACTAAAACAAAGGTTGAAATGATTATTTTTGTTTGAATGGTAAATAGCATGATCCAAAGCCCTGTTCAGGTACCCTGGGCCAAATTGGTCAAAACCAATTTTCAACCTAATTTCTGAAATACCTACAGACTACAGGTGACTTTTAGAAATGGCTATTTCAGCAGCAAATTTTTATGCCTTCTCTCAAGCCGTCCATTTGAAATCTGTATAACATTTGCATTTTTAGAGCAGAGGGAACATTTCACCCGTGGTTACTTTTCACAAAACAAAAGGATAAGGCCAATGTGGTCATGGTCACTTCATGTGTAGCAAAAGCATGTCTGACAAATTTGCTCAGGATTACATCATGTGTGACAAGAATTTTTTCAGTGAAAACAAATTTTTCATGTAGGTGCCACAGTATTATGCAACATTTAACTTATTTGTGATGAAACTGTCTTAAATCGTTTGGCCATTTCAGCATTAAGCACTTCAGGTGTCTGAAAATTTCAAAACTGAACAGCATACTTCTATGTCTCGACAACTTAATTTACTTTTGTTGCAATATAGAACGGCAAGCTTCGAGTAGAATATGATTTTGATTTTCTACCAACAGCCAGTAAGGACTACTGGCGGATTTCTGCATCTTCATACCTTTTTGGTTTCCTTACCTCCCACAAGTTTTTTGGGGAATTAAGTTTGTTTTAGAAAAAAGTTTTTTTCGAAATACAAGTTCGTTATTTTCGGGTAAAATGAACTGTAGAATAATTGCTGAGTTGTTGAAAAACTTCATGTGCTTCTTAAACGTTCGGTAATCCTGGATAATATTGGGAAAATTTTGGACTAATTTGGCCAATGTTACGTTAGAACTTAGATGAAAGTTTCTACAGTACCTGAGCAGGCCATGTGAGCATCAGTAAGTATTACTTGTGACATGTTCGTCCAAATTACAGAACCGTCGCCAGAAAGTCTTCAGTAGGGAGGCTTTACGTTTGTACGGGTTGGCTTGACATTCTGAAATTTTGATTAAGACTCCACTGGTTCATAATGTTTCACATTTCAATTTGGGGGACTTGTAGCTTTGTTTGAAAGGATAAGCTGGGCACCCCCACGTGGTGACGGGACTAGCAAACTAGAGGCAAAACTCCGGCCTCTCCGTTTAATATTTCACTGAGGCTGTATCAAAGAGCATAACTTGACACATTCACTTACATGAGAGTAGTCCGGTGAAAGCAGCTGGATAAACCAATTCCTTACGTTGCTGGCAACCTTGAATAGCAAGTAAAATTATTGTAACCGCTGAGCACAACCCCGATATAATCAGAAAAGCTGCTGTTGTTTCGACAATTCCTCGAAACCGAACATCTGTGCATAAGAATGAACCAAACGTAAGAAGATTATCTCTTGATCAACTTAGTCAAACTTTCTGTTTGTGACAAGTTTATTTTCTTTTTTATCCAATTACGTGCTGGAAAATCTATCACAAGTAGAAAAAAAGGCGTTATTCTTTGCCAAAGGTTGTAAAATTACTTCGTGATTTAGGTGCGTTATGTGTACAACACCAAATTTTGTGTAAATACCAAGAAACTAACATTGCAACTTGTAATTTTTTGTAGCATAGTTTCCTATGGAGGTGAATTATTTTTGGCAGTTTTGGAAAAACAATAACTAAACCACGGTGTGCTGAAACAACTTTGTGCAACATGCCATCAAATGTGTGATGCCCGCAAAATATAAAATAATTTTTTCTTTTGAAACTCATGTATTATGTTGTGTCACACATGGATTGCGGAACCATTTTGGAAGTGGTCGGGGACGTCAAAAAACTATGGAAAATTTTTGCGGTTTGAATAGAAAACTGTGACGTCACAAGCATTGGAAATGACGTCATTAAAGTTTTTCAGCATGTTCAAGCAATTTTATGCAATATTTTATACGCCCTCAACCACCCCTATCTCCACTACACCTACGCTACACTGACTTGAGCACATAAATGTAACTAGTTGTTCTTAGTCTTACACAAAATTCATTCACAAGCAAGCACACAAACACAATACATGCACAAAACATGAATTCTAGCAGTGTTGCTATGACATCAACCTGATCTATTAACTGCTTGTGAACGTGCAAAAACATCCTGTGGTTCAAATGCTTTTGGTTAAGTTTGTTCGTGAAGTAGTTCTTCAGCCGTCGAAGGCACGAAAATGACTGCTCTGCTGTAGCATTTGACATTGGTGCTATCATGTCAAATCAGGCCCGTCGCCAAGATTTCGCAGCAGAGGTGGCCAAAAACCACAAGCGTGGTCACATTTTTAAATACAATATTTGATGTATGCAGCAACCGGGGGTCCAAACATGAAATGGGAGGCACAGATTTTAAATGGGAGGCCGAGCACCACTGGCCCCCCGGTGGCGACGGCTCTGTGTCAAGTACAGCGGTAAAAGTCGTACCGTACTGTAAATTCCCCTCAGAGCATGGGCGTCGGAAACGGGGACAGGTGGGCATGGCTCTCTGGATTTTGAAATTTACCATTTTTCTATTATATTTTTGCAAAAATGGTCCTTGTCTTAGTTTTTAGAAAAAAAATGAAATTTCACCACTGTTGGCCCCACCCTGGAAAATTTTTTCTGGTTAGCTGTGGAAAATTTGGCTAATGCCCCCCCCCACCCTGGAAAAATCCTTCCGATGCCAATGCCTCAGAGCAGGGGTGAGAGCTTTGCTGACATCACGTACAGTTTCAATGGTATCAGGTACAAAAGACGATGATTTCTTCTTGAATGGTTTTAGTTCAGTTACAAAGGCATCGTCATCTGTGTCGTCGAGCACTTGCCGATACCAGAATGCAAAGACAAGACAAAGCATATGTGGCAAGTTGTCTGCAAATATGCCAACTGTGTTGCGAATGCAAAAATTTTAGTGTTGTCAAGGCAATACAAAAATACAACTGAAATTTATCTGTCAAATATGTTATTTTGTGCAAAAGATTGAGCAAAATTTAACTATTTAGAATAGTGTTAAAACGCTTGAAATTACATCAAATTGCACCAATTTCTCGATGGCTTGGCACGAAATTTTTCCTACACACGGGGTTGAAAAATTACACCATTTTACAAAAATGGTGCAGTGTTGCACAATCTGGCAACACTGTTCGACAACACCAATGCGGTAAGCAAGGCCGAACAGAGTAACCAGATGGTGCACGGTGTATTCTGCCAAACATTTACTAAATCCAGCCAAATTACAAATAATATATTACAAATAATATTGCTGAAATACGGTCAAATACCTGCACATTATTTTTTCATCAAACGATTTACCGAACAATGGACACAATCCTAATTGCGTTATTTAAACTTATTTAGGTAAAATTCAAAATTTAGAAGTGGGGGGACAGGTATCCCCAGAAAAAAGTGGGGGCCTAAGCCCATGCGCCCCCCCCGCTTCCGCCACCTGTGGTCACGCACCTATAGGCAAATTTGCAGTAATAGCTCTATTACGGTGTTTATTGGAGAGCCATCAACATAAAATTTTCTAAAAATAAAAATGTTTTTCACAAGTGAAAAGTTTGTTATGAAAGACGTATATTCTAATATCAATTCAGTGACGATTCTTCAAGTTACTAATCCTCACTACAACGAATCTTGCTATGCTATTACAATTTTTTCGAACAAATCGTTTCATTTCAAACAAATCGTTTCAAAAGGTCTGCGTGGGTGCGTGATGCCTAAATCTGAAGCAAGAAAAAAAGTAGTGAAAGACCTCCGTAATTGTGATCCCGAAGCTTTCATATCCTATTCAGTGATTGTCAAAAAGTCTTCCTATTCAGTGATTGTCAAAAAGTGCAAGGTCTTAAAATAGTTTTTCTACTTTTTTTCACCAGTTGTAGTGGCAAGTTCCTTTTATGTTCAGCCCAAGATACCTGTAGCCGAGTTTGCTTACAGAATTCGATAATGTTTGTAACAATAACTTCAGGTCTCGGTGCCTTTCCTAGAAACTTAGAAAAAGCAAAGCTTTAAAACTTTGTTGCATTTTTTTAGTTAGCGTGCATCGTATTTCCATACCCTAGTAATTGCCTGATTTTGGTTACATTACCACTTCAGGCCATTTCACAGCAGAATGAGACAAAACCTGCAATTGCAGGTCGCTTTAGTTGATTGAATTTTAGATTCACACAAAGCAACGAGTTACTGCAAACATTTTAACAAAAAGAGAACAGGTGTCACATCATGGACAAAACGAAGTTTAAGTTTTGAAACGGGTAAAATTAACGAAATAGCCACTTTTGTGGTGCTAATTTTTTCTTTTTGTGTTTGTTTTTTTCAGTACTTCAAGGAAAAAAATTTTATTTCAAATCATAATCGTTTTTTTGTAGTTTTTTAAAGATAAGCTTTTGCCAATAAACTCTGAAAAAATGACAATAGCGAACAAAACTCAACTCACTTCGTTCATGCGACGGAGAGCATGATGTCTTGCTGCAAATTTGAAACAGACCAACAGAAAGCGGTTGCGACTTGTCATACATCCATCGATTTGTTGTCAAGGAAACGACAGTGAGAACCAGCACTACCACAGAAAAACAAAACCAGGCTATAATAAAACCTTTCATGCTTACGGTTCTGATTACTCGAACAAAAATGAAAAAGTTGTTTCACTGTAAATACAAAAATGTTTCAAAGTCTCTAAATATCCAAAACTTTCCAGTGTTTTCTTTAAAAAACTATCCAAAACTTCATCTCATCTCTTGGTACAACTTCTCGGCTAAAATTCAGCCAGCAAGTGCAAAACAACTTGGCATGCCAAAGAGGGGGTTGTTGCGCTTGGGATGAAACGCAGTAAAAGATTTTTTCAGACCTCAGAACTTCAAGCAGTTTTTTCCACTCTGCAACGCACTATGACTACGAAAAGTTGTTGATGAGAATTGCGGCAAATTTGCAAGAACTGACACGCCGGAAATGATAGATACCATCCCGTTTTTGAAAACGTTTTCACGTCACGATGTGACAATCCAATATTTGACCGTTGAAATGATGGCATCGAGATACGAGATTTTTACAGTTTACAACACGATTGAAAAGAATGTGTCTATGAGCTTCTGCTCAGGTCTACTTGAAAATGTACACCGTTGGTAGCATTTTCCTGATAAGGCAAATGGTGTTTTCACCATTACCGAGGTTTACGCAAACGTTTTAGGAGCACTGGCACGTTTTTCAACAACTCAAACAATTATTCTCATATTCACCTGACTTTCAAAAAGTAAATTGTTGTACGTCGAATAAAAGTTATTATTTCGAAACCCAACACATGTCCCTCCAAACAAACCCGTTTAATACGAACAAAATAAACACGAAAAATATATGAAAAGATTTGAAATTACGCCAGTAACCCTCACTGGCAGTCTGTACAGAATCCACGTCGTGATCTAATCGAAGCTGGTGGAAGTACAGGCACAAAAAAAAAATTAGGTTGAGACAAAAAATATATTGTTGTCAAAAATTTCTGTGAGGTTTTGCATACAGAGTCTATCAATCAAAATGAGCACATTCTATATGACAATACCTGGCATTCTGCGGCACAAATAAAACATTCTGCGCACAAATCATGGATCAAATCAAAAACAAACCACAAGATCTTTTGGTAAATACTAGCAGTGGCAACCGTATTCTGACTGTAGACTACAGACCAGCGCAGGAATTCGTGATTCATAGAATTTTATGTGCACACCGATTCGGTTAATTCAAATTAATCAACACAATTATTGATAATCATGATAAATCAGTTTACATAGTAAATCTGTATACTTGGTCCACAGATACTCCACAGATAATGTTCATTTTGCTTCTGTATTCCATGATTTTATGCTGGGGGTTTCCAACAGTCATGAAACCATGTATTTTTTACAACTACATTATTTTTATCACAAAATATTGGGGGTACAAAAGATACTGTGTCTCCCTCCCAAACGTTAGGGGGACATTTACTCCCCGTCCCCCTTAAATTCGCTTCCGGACATGGTTTAATTGGTTATTGTGTTGTAATAATATGAAAATGTTGTCATTGCTTGCCTCTGCCACAGTTCAGCCTGGCTTGATGCAGGCAGTAGGCTTTACCAAGATCTTCAATTGAAAAACTTTAAGAACAAAGCGAAACGTTTGGTATAATTGTTTGCTAGTGTTCTGGCTCTACTCTACGTTCTTAGAAACGAAAAACGTCCATAATAATTTCCCGTCCAAAACCAAAATAGTGTTACCAAAAATAGTGTTATTACTAGCGGTAGTGTTACCAAAGGGGATAATCTCTGAGGTTACATGCTGGGTAAGTGGTTGTTTCTGATTGAGCACTGGGAGACTAGTTCTCCGCGCCTTAGCAGTATTTTTCAGGGTGGCTGTCCCGATCTTGGGAACAACTTGGCCCCGAGTCCCTCTACCTTTCTGATAACGAACTCTGTACTGGAGCGACGGTGCGCGTGCCCACAGAGAGGGCTATGAGTGCCACCTCTGGCACGCGTGCCATAGGTTCGCCACCACTGGCCTATAATGACTTTGCCCGTAACGTCAGTTCGCTTATACCGACCCTTTTTCTTCGTTTACTTGAAGTAAAGTTATAGGGTAATTTAACTATATAAGCCAAGTTGTGGCCAATTTTTCGTTTAACTTGCCAGGGGTCGATTCACCCCTCTGACCCCCGTCAGTTACGCCAGAAATGTTCATCTATCTGAAATGAACTGTATAATCTCTTTCAAACAAAAGAAGTCCAACTTTACGGCTAAATTGTTTGGTGCGCGATCTCACAAAAACAAGGCCGGCGCAGCCTATTTGTCCGGTACGGTCGTGGCCAAACCTGTTTTCTGACTCAACCACACGTTACAGTTTTAGGTAACGTGTCAACACAGCTGCTGATAGACATTGGAAAGCCCAAAATACCTGTTTATTTCTGTATTCCACCAATTGTCCGCCAACTGCATTTGTATTCATCGTTCATGCATGGATGTTGAATACTGAATTAAAAAAGGGATGGAAATCTACAAAAGACGATCTTTCGAAGCTTGAACTCGAAGTAGGCTAATGCTCCCATTTCTGAAAACACACTATAAATGTTTGCAACGAGTTGGTTACTAATTTCACTATTCACAATGCCATGAAAATTTTGTCGAAACTGTCAGTCTCTGAGAGTGAGAGTATTGTATTTTCCGGTGTCTGGATAGTTTTGGGTCTACTTTTGTTTTTACCTGTCGCGAATGCCACATCAGAGAAGTCTTTTTCAGTGCCAAAGCGCGTAAATCTTATTTGCGTACAACCAGTGCATACGAGAGGGGATAAGATGCACATCTTGTCCAGCCCCTGGAGGATGAAAATATGCACGGTAAATTTTTTGATTGCCAGTGAAACAATTAATCTATTTCGAAATCTTAGCATGGTAGCTGTTTTTTTTTAAATAAGATGACTACTATAGCAACAAGCTACACAAGTTTCGACGAGAGAACCAGAAGTTACGGGACCGGTATCGCCATCTTCGCACAACCATGACTTAACGACAGTTAAACGATTCCATGATTTTGCATGTTCACAAAGAACAAGTTGACAGACTTGATTTGAACAAAATTGATGAGAATTATGTTTCTGGTAGTAAGGACACACTGAGACAGTTGAGTTGATTTTTTGGAACGGTTTGAGAATTTGTTGGCTCGTAACATCGTTTAACTTTGCTGAGAGGCACGTTTTAATAATTGTTTTTTGACTCAATGGTAAAGAGTTAGAACAACTGTATACTATACTATGCATTGCAGGTAATGTTTTGCAGATTTCGAGATGTAAAATTCTGGAGATCAATGTACTCTCTAATTTTTTGAAACTTCAAGGAAATGGACAGCCTTTTAAGCAGTAAATGTTTAGTTTACGGTTGCACTAAAATTTTCTGTTCTAGGTAAATTTGGGATTTTATTCCCCAACTGTGGCAGAAAGTGATTACGGGGCATCGCTTGCTATGAATGGTTGAAAAAAGCCATCTTTTTCTGCAATGGTTAAAAAAGGTCATCTTTTTCTGCACAGAGTCGCAGAAGAATCATTTGCTGTGGGATCGATATTTCCGTGGACGCACGATTTCTAACAGGCGCGTAGCCAGAAATTTTGATAGGGGGAGGGGGCAAGCAAGGACCAAGTCTCAACATTAAAATATATAATGGCCCTTGTTTTTAAAGCATCACGTTCTAATTTCGACAACAACGTGACACCTCTTCTGAGCACCTGAGTAAAGCTTCGTAGTTAGCTGTAAAGTTTCCTTACGTTATGTCGAAATTAGGACGTTGCATTATATTTAAAGTTTCTCCACAGTTGAAACCTGGAGCTATACCGGCATTTTGTAATCCGAGACGAATTCCGTTTGCTGTTAAACACGCTGTTGAAGAGGAGTTGGAGAGGTTAGTAGAAAAACACGTGTTGGAACATATTAACTACAGTGAATTGGCTGCGCCAATTGTGGCTGTTTGTAAGCCAAATGGGACTGTAAGAATTTGTGGTGACTTTAAAGCAGAGTTTCTCAACCTGTGGGCCACGGAAGAATTTTTGACGGGCCACGGCCTGTTATTATTGAAATTAAGTACGCTTTGCAAGTTAAACCTTTTTATCTAAAACTTGGGTAGTTCTTGAGCTACAAACGTCATAATACGTTCTCTTTCGTCATTGTGTATTAGAAATTATTGCAACATGGAAATGCCCACGTTGCCCACGCGTTGTTCACAATACGCAGTTACTGTGCACAATAAGCATTTTGAGGTAGACAGGGCGTTCCTGTCGCCATGAAAACGAAACCTAGAAGCAGGTTTAATGTGGAAGATGACTTGATCGGTGCATTATCCTGTATTGAGCCTTGAACATCTATGCTTTCTATAGCAATAAACAGGCTTAGCCTTCCCATTTACTATAGCACGCGAATTCCATACGGACATGAGTGCCCGCGTCGTGCAGGGAGGAGAATTGTCGAAGATTTTTGGTGTTAGTACAGGAGTTAAACAGGTTGTGTCCTAGCACCTGTTATTTTCAACATCTTCCTTGTAGCAGTGACTCTCGTCTTTCGTCACAACATCTCTGCCGCAGATGGCGTTCGCATCAAGTACAGGCTCGATGGCAGTTTGTTTAATATCCGC
>JGI24159J19872_10008225_pt1 | contig 13652 bp, 7 predicted proteins | sample Ectturendosymbi4_FD_19872 | JGI IMG/M metagenome (IMG submission 19872) | reverse complement strand
TTTTTTTAAAACACCTATTATCGAGCCATCACAATTTGAAAAAGATGAAGCTTTAAGATTTTTAGACCAATATATGGCAGTTCCACCATGACCTCGACCATGAACTAGGCAATCATTGAAGTCATAGTCTGCCCTCCCAAATGCAAAATGTGACACACCTAAACAGGATAGCTTATCAAGTTGCTGTTTTGCCAGCCAGGTCTCTTGAAGAAAAATAATCTGGTAATCATTTAACAATTTTTGCACATATTAACAAATAGTACCGATGTTCAGTCAAACAAGTCGGGTTCCAGTCAATTTCATTGTTTCTTGTGTTGAATTGAAACTCTAACAGCTTTTTCAAAATATCTTTCTAGTTTTAAAAATGGCAATATTCACCTTGTCCCATTTTCTCATACGTTAGCTTGGGACGTGGAAGCAGATCACCGCGTATTGGCAGTTTTTTCAGCAAACACAGTCATTCATGGTGCTTGCCATTCTTTGTTCATCATTTAAGAGAGTTGTAAAGAACTTCGATTGCTGTCTTCGTCTCCGCCACTTTTGCTGCCTGGAAAACTGGCCGTAAGGCTTATAAAAGTTGCGAAAACGTTTAGATGACATGTCTTTGGAGTATACATTTCAATACACACTAAAACCTAAGATTCTGCAATTAATAAACACCTTTAAATGGTCACATTGTCGAGACGATAATCATTTCTTGAGTATTCTAGCAAACTGCTCTTTGCAGTCGCAAAGGACAAGGCTAGGTACGATTTTTCATTATTTTCAACTCAGTACGATTCAGAAAAAAGGAAAACTAACAACTGGTTCTACACGACGTGTGGTTTGAATGGCTGCGGATGTTTGAATAGCTACGTTCGGAAAGGTTTGACCATTGTTTTGGCAAACACGGGTGGTTCCCATCGAAGTTTATACAAGTTGATCCTAAAAGTCAACAATTGTGATTTGCTCCGGTGTGAAATTTTAACCTGTTAACCATTGCCAGGCTGTGTCGACATAACACAAATTCTCATGCGTTTTTCTGCCAATAGTTAAAAAAACGCTGTTCCTCACAGTTGATACATAAATGTCATAGTCAGAAAGTATCTTACATCTCATGTTATGTGTCTGTTTGCAAAACTGTTTCACGAAAGTTGTTAACAATAAATCAATTAAAAAATCTTATACTCCAGCTTTTCTGCCACATTTAGAGGTTGCGTCGTTACGTCGAAGTCAAGAAATGCGTTTTCTTAAAACTCGTTCGTTGCGACTCTCTGGTGTCTCGTACCTTACCGTGCGAACCATAAGAAATTTTCACTGGGCGGCAATCACGAGCGTAATCAAGAATTCTAATTGGCTGGGATACTACAGAATTTTCGGTAATGACCAAACGAGCAGGGCCGGCCTTAAGCCGATGCAACCGATGCAGCTGCATTGTGCCCCGTGCCTCTGGGGGCCCCGGGCTATGGTGTTCAGGTAGATTGTTCATTTTTTCCAGATGCTCCTTGCGCTCGAGAATTCAGTAGAAACGGCTTTTAAATCTCATTGTTAACAAACAACGCTCTTGTTAGAAGTAGCGATGAATTTGCTGTATTATCGAACGTTAGCAAACATGCTCAATTCTTTTGGTAAGGCTTTAAATCTGCGCTCTACCATGGTCGTATAGCACGGTTGAATGAACACGATAACGTCATAAAACCACTGCTCTGAGGGGCCCCGCGCCTAGGTCTTGCATTGGGCCCAGCACCTGCCAGGGCCGGCCCTGCAAACGAGGTTACATATTCGTCCAACTGCGAAGAGGCAAATCATGAAAAGCGGCACGATTTTCCTGTACTTTCATGACAATTTCCTACCTACTGACAGCGTGTTTGGCGGCAAGGCAGATTTCTAAAAAACGTGCTTGGTGAACAGCACTATTTTTTGTCATTTGGAAATGGAAACGTGTCCGGTGGACTACCAAGTTGACTTCTACGTGACAGGAATCAACCCGAGAAACCCTAAGAAAGCTGTGTAGGGGTTTGGGGCATTGCCCAGCGTAGAGGTTGCTTGTGAGGAAGGTCGTCGTTGCATGCAGAATTGCTGGTTTCCCCAAACGCCAAAAACAACGAGACAGCCTAGGCGTTGTATGAGTAATGTTTTAACCCCCGATTAAGCTGCCGGACATTTTAAATTGCCAAAACGTATCAAGGCATTTGGTTGTCACCTATCTAGAGTTCGGTTTCACAGATTTCCTGATGCGCAAATCTTTATTTACAAAAGGCTTCTGATTAGCAGCAGCACAAAATATTTCGACAAAACCTAGTCTTCATTCACAGCGCAGGACGAAACTTCGAATGGCAAAAACGTGGTTGACTTGGCGGATCTGCGTGCGGCGAATCTCCCTTGGGCAATTAACAAGTTGACACAAACCAGACCTCACGTAGGAAAACAATCGCGAGCTAGAAAACACCAATCCGTAATTCCAAAAGGTACATCCACTATAGCTGCAAAATTGAAGCCTGCTAATTTTCGTGTAAATTTCTTTCTTTGCTTGCTCTTTTGGTTCAGATGACCCGAGAAATCTGATGGAAACTGTTTTGTGGTTTTTGATTTATCTGTACACTATACTTTATGAACCAGGGGAGCTACGAAAATATCTGAGACATGTGAAAGCTTTCGTTGTGCCACTATACCACATGCAATCATGGAATGTTTTTAATTCTGCGACATCACTGTAACGTATTACAGCACACCAACTACAGTTGCCTCATTGGTACGACCTGTTCTAAAAACAATTCATAAACCATTTGAAAAAGAATTTGTTGAATTTGTGGTACTTTGCCCAGTACGAGTCTTTTCACTGCGATTTGCTCACAGTAAACCTCAACGTATATCACTTGGTTTGCCTAGAGCGTGGGTGCAGAAGGTAATCAATTGCAATGCGCCAATAAAAACAATGATTTGTGACATGCCAAAAAGCAAGGAATTGTGGTACGACACATAAAAAGTAATGTACATGTTTCAAAATATGATATTCGTTGAAGCGTGGTTTCATGCACAGTGAAACCTCGCATGTAGTGCTGTACAGCAGGCCTGCACAACTCAGAAAGCTCGAAGGGCCACATTATCAACATTAATTTGCTGTAGGACTTAAAAGTATATTTCATTTCGATGTAGAGATTTCGCTGTAGTATGGCAGAAATTTTGGAACGACAGCTGCTTATTCGAGGTCGAGCGTTTGCAACATTTTCTACAATTGAGAAAGCTCTTGCAGACCGCAAGATAAGCTATCGTATTTTGTGCAGGCGTGCTGTACAGCCTAGTGTCTTTGCGTTGGCAAAATTCCTTCACAATTTGCATTTTCAATGAGGCGGTTTTCGGGCTGTTGCTGTAATATCGCCATTTTCATCAAAGATTCATTTCATGTTTAAACCTAGAAATGATCTCTATTTTACCTGAAATGTCCAAACAAAATAAAATTTTTGCAGCACAAAACTAACTGCAAACCAACGATGCTGGATTTCAGCGTGAAACGTGTTTTTCAGGGCGTGCAATTGTGGTGAACACTCTGTATTGTGGCAAACAGCTCCTCCGTTTATCTCTTTATTCTCTGAGTAATTTGGGCAAACTCGGTTGATCAAGAAAAAAGCTTGGCCAGTTTTTCATACCTGTCACGAACCATCTGCGTGATCATTTCGGTAGTTGCTGAATGCTGTTGGCAGCAAGGCTCAGGCCTCGCTCGCAGCCTTCCAAAGTGAACTTTGTAACGTGGGGTCACTCCCATACGCACGCCGACGCGCGTTCTCTCCCACACGCACGCAATTTTGACACACAGCAAATATAACACCGCGTCCAACAACTTCGTTGCAAATTGTTACTAGGCCAGTTTTTCCTTACCGGTGTTTTGCGCTAACAAAATAACGCAAAATTTTCAAGAAAAATTAAAAATGCGAAGGTTACGCCAGCTTGATGTTAATGAGACGTTTCCATTATTAAAAAGTTTTTCGGCTATTTTTGTACTTGATGTGATAGCAGATCGTAGCTAAATCGCAAGTCGATGACGTTGCAAGCTTTGAATCATACCTTTTGCACGAAATACGATAGGCAATATGTACAGTGTATACTACATCTGTAAAACTGCATCCAAGATCCAATTGTCTAATAGCAAGACCTGCCGTTCATACCAGCAAAACTAGATCATGCCAGCAAATAGCATTGTCAGCGCTGTTTAGTTTTTTCCAAAAGTTTGTTGAATAATCGCGAAAATTCACCGCAAACGTTTTTTGTATCAAGACCTCCCAGCGCTGTAACTTACATGTTTACAAAAAGAATATGCCTAGATCTTGGGTGTATTTCAGCTATATGCTCAAAAAGCAAGCAATGTGGTAGTGATTCTTTACGGTATGAGCACGCTAAAACAATTTTAGTTGATACTGAGTAAAAATACTTGCTGCATTTGCCTTTCGACACAGCATTTGCTGCCGAATTATGATCTTCATTCATAGAAGTTCAAACCATCAGTAAATGATGTTTATTTTTCTTTAAGATCATTTATCTTTATGTAAAATTAAATCAAGTTTGCTCAGGCAACTTGATGACTCAGCACGCCTATTTTCAGTTTGCATTTGTTCTGACGCAGTAGCAGACAAGTGTCTGCAAATTTCGCCAGCACATTTTTTGTTTGTAAAAGCGTCAACACCAGTCGTTCATCAATATTTTTCAACTACATTATTTCTGACAAGTCGACTGTGTTCACAACAATTAACCACAAATATTATTAACACCGTCAACAAGTCTTGGCTTTGTAATGCTTTTTTTCCATGGAAAGCAACGGAGTATGAAAGGAGTAATACTGCCTCTAGTGGATGTTCAGTGATGTTCAGAAAAATTGGAAATTTTAAACATTGAGCAATGGACAATGAACATCTCCAATCGTGTAAATTGTTAGAAACATATCTATTAAAAAATCACCGAAAACGATAAATCTGGTTGTGCAAAAAATAATTTCATTCAAACATCACATTATATCGAAGCTCTACATGCGTAAGATGAATTTTCAGTTTCAATGTAATCAAAGATTTCTTTATTGATGGCACAATCCCTTCATTCTTTGCATACTCTAGAAAACAGATCTATTACTGCGAACTTTTGCATAGACTAGTTTGTTCGTCTCACTCGCCTATAGCAAATATTTTTTCGATCAGCTAAGAACGTATTATATAACCGTTTCCAGGAGAATCTTTAATGGAGTTTTTCATTCCTTGATGTTAGAGGGTAAACCCAGAGACGAAGAGGCTCTTAACTGATAATTACAAAATGTACAATACTTCTAGCAAAATTAGCAACATAACAAAATCGAAACCTGCCGTTAAACTGCAAACATCACATTAAAATCAAACTATTTGTGTCTCCACTGTTATTCTAAAGTATTTTATCTAAAATAAACATTTAAACGTCACAACTTGTGTTTAAACTAACGCTCTCACCTAAGTGAAAAGCACACATTATCTCTTTCTGACTGCGTCAGTTTAAAACCTAAAACCCGTTTCCGACACCTTCGCTCTGTCGAATGCTTTGACTTTGTACTACCCCACGGTAGCAGATACTTCGCATACTGCACACTGACTGTCTCTTCTGATGTTCGCAAGTATTGTCACAATTTTCTCGCATGTAGTGTCGCGGCGTGCTTTCTCTCTCGCCAATCCGCTTTTCTTGCAATCTGACGTTTCGCTCACCGGGCAACATGTGAGAAACGGTCTCCGCCGAGTGAAATGTCCCTCTGTGATGCGGTCCAGCAAGGTTTGCAAGGAAGCTATTTTTCGAATTGCCAGCTCTTCTTTCAAAACCCAGTAAATAAGATGTACTCGCTCAGCTATCGTGTTAACTTTACTTGAAATGCGATCCTGATGAATAGCACGAAATAGTGAAATGCACTGAGTTTTTTCCAGGCTTACAGCTTTTTGGTGTTGATCAGAGCTGAGATTATTGTCCAGGCGGTTTGGGCGTGGAGGTCTGCCTGGCAGGCTCGATTCTTTTCTCGGCCGGTGGTAAATGCAGGATGCTTAGAGCATAGCAAACATATTGTCTCCGCCAGCATGCAGAGTGAACACATTCATTAGTAAGGATTCATCAAAATTTTGCAGCTTAATTCATGCTTGAAAAGTCTTATTATAAACTGTGGCTGACTGACTGTTAGCTGAAACTGACGATGCTTTTGAGATTCTGACAATTGAATGCTGCTCTTCCTACACAACAGAATCGAAAGAACTTTCCAGTCATTGCTGCTGGCATTTGCACTTTCTGGCTGGCTAACAGCAAGACGTTTTTGTTTAGGCTTGCTACAAAATACTGCTTTATGTTCTGAATGGCTATCTTTCCGTTTTTCCTGCGACATTATCTTCTGAAAATACCCACACAAAAAAGTAACTTCATAAAATCTTGAAAAAGCTTGGCCTGCTAGAACTGTTTGACACCGTGGAAAAGCAGTGTTGCCACCTTGGTTTCCCTAAAATAAACTAGATGAGCCTGACAAAAAGACCAGAATAAACCAAACCGAAGCAAAAATAAACACGCACAGAAAAAAAACATAATTATGAAAATATGTGAATTGGAATCTCATTCTACAAAATCAGTCACGATTATTTGCATTGACACAACTTTCAGCAGTACTGTTTTCATTACATACCAAACTAGTGTCAGTATTTTCACTTGCTCTAATGTTCATTGACAGTGGTTTCGTTAGTCTGCGATGGCTTTTTGCATTGTTTCTGCTTATTAGCTGTGTCATATGCAAGGGCGGATCCAGCCAGTAAAGTTAGGGGGGCGGTTTCAGCAAAATTTGATAGACAAGTCTCATTACGGGTTCACTACTGCAAGATAAATGAAGTATACTTCACAAAACTGCTGTGACAAAACAAATAAAGGCAAAACGGCCTCATATCGCGAATGCTGTTTACGGCAATGTACAAAATCAAGGTGAATAAAGCTATTTTCTTAGGTTTTAGAGGGTGGGGGGCGATCGCCCCAATTGCCCTCCCCCGGATCCGCCCCTGGTCATATGAAACAATGAATCATAACCATAAATCTTCCCATGGTCACTGCGTCTGGAATCGCAGCCATAATCATGACTTGCTTCAAAATATTGTCTCTTTTCAATCAAGTCCTGATATTCAAATTTGTATTTACCAGTTCTACACTCATTCTGTTTCTCATTTTAATTTTTCAACGTTAATCCGGCTGAATACTTGTTCCATTTCTGCATTAGAGTGTGGTATAGGCTACATAAAATGCGATGAGCAAAACCAGCCAGTTTTTTGTATGTGTTTTCTCCGATGGCATCTTCATGCAAGCATACTTCAGTCCAATATGCTACTGTGTCAGTAACATTTTGCCAAGGGACAATTATTAAATGCTGCCAATGGTATTCAATTTTCCCAATGACTTCACTTTCTATCTCAAATTCATCCAAAAACTAAATTAAAGGTCCTACAAAGTTTCATAGGGCATTTGAAAAAGACATCAATTACATTTCCTTCATTATATTTGAATGAGTTGGTACCCTGTACTTGCTTAAATAGGCAGAAAGTGAAATTGAGACATCGTTTGGATTTCTCGTCTGATTCAGAACAAACTATGTCTCTTATCAAAGTTTCAGTGTCATAACCTAAATAAGGTCTTGCATTCAACAAATCAACTACATGACAAGTCAAGGATTGTAGAGTACTTTTTTTGTTGGTACAACGATATGTTGGAACAGACTGTTTCCAAAAACACAAAAAGCCTGCTTGGATTTTCCTCAAAACGCCAAACCCAGACATATATTATTGCAGGGAACCTAGATGTTACTTGGCGTAAAACATCTTCAAAAAACTAAAAACAAACCAAAAAATAAAAAAATAAACTAAAGAGATAAACAATAAACCAAATCGAAAAAAATAAACTAAACGATTGCAAAATAAACAAGATTTGGTTTAAAAAAGACTAAAATGGCAACACTGAAAAACACTTAGCTTGCTAAACACGTCAGACTCTGTAGGGTTCAAAGTGTTAATTATTCCGTGACATGATTGATTGTCTCATAAATGCTGTCACATTAATAAATGTCACGTAACATGGGAGTTTAGAGGTGATTATGATGAATAGGCGAGGCTACTGTTGTACTGCAATTATTTGGTGTGAGGCAAATCGGTTTTGGACGTTAATTGAAGCAACAATTCAGTTTTGCTAAAACTCCTCGTGGTTGCCCAGATTTATTGTGGAAATACTAATTTTGTAGGTCCGAACAGGAAATTTATGGGACTGTTTTGGACTCACAAAATGCCTTAAAAAATGTATATACGATAAAGAGCTATGTTCTTTACTTTATAATACGAAGGTATTTTCCTGAGCACCAACATATTGTAACATACGAAATTAATAATTTGTACTACTGGCGCAAGCCATTTGCCAGAATACTACCGGTAGTTAATCTGTTTGAAAATCTTCTCATGTTAGATGTTTTATCTAAATTGTGATCACTATATAAAAAACAATACAAGTTTCGACGAGAGAACCAGAAGCTAGGAGGGCCAGTATCGGTCTTCATATCACCCATAGGCGTTCGCAGAGGAGGGCAAAACATGCATTTGCCCACCTGGAATTTGGAACTAAAGCCAAAAATTTTAAATAAGCTGAAGCCCACAGCTTAATTCCGATTAGTTGATTTAATACTTACAATGCAAGTTTATTTGCCGGTAAGATACTCACATTGCACAAGAGCCAGGTTCGCAGAGGCAGGTTGCGAAACTTGTGAACGGATTGTTCTGCTATTGGTATCTATTGCGGAACAGTAACAACAAATCTTCAAAGGTTCACTTCAATCAGGGGCTGATCCAGGGGGGTAGGCGATTGGGGCGATCTCCCCCTAAATCCTACGAAAGTAACTTTATTCACCATGATTATTTACAATTCGCTAAAGAGCATTTGCGATATAAGGTCATTTTGTCGTCCATTGTTTTGTCACAGCAGTGCTGTTCAGTATCCTTCATCTCTCTTAAAGTAGCGAAGGCGTTATGACACTTGACAACCAAATATTACTGAAATCACCGTCCTAACATTACTGGCTGGATCCGCCCCTGACTTCATTACCGTAATAGGCGTTTTGTTGCATGTAACTGTTGCATGCAAAGATCTTGGCAGGTGATGACAGTGACTGCTGTTTGTAAAATCTGCAGATAGCCTACTGTGCAAATCAGTCCTTCTTACCCTTTTTCTATTTCGTTCACCCCTGCCATCGATTGCTGCATTCCCATTCACCCTCTTGTGAATTTATGGCCGACGTGAAAATAATCTAATTGTACAACTGGTGTTCACTGCTAGATCACGTTGTTTGCTCTGCTTTAACCACAATATGCTTTGTGCCATGCAGCAAATTGACTACTACAAATATGATTTGATTGATTACAGACTCAGATTTTCAAAATGTTTTTTTGCGCTTTATCAACACATCCGCAATTAAAAAAGAGGAAAGGAGAAGAGGCTTTTCATTAGCAGAGTCATTCACGACTGACGAATTGAAAGAATTTAACTGTTTGCAGTTTCCTCAAATATTCGTGCTGTTGCAAGAAAAACTGCGAGCAAATGATTCCAAAGTTTTACGAATGAGCCACAAACAGGATGCCATATTCAAAATAACAAAAGATGCATTGATCGGACGGCTCATGGTTCGACGTTTCACTTCTGGATGAAAAGTACGTACTCAATATAATCTCCACTTCTGGGATGAAAAACCCATACTTAATATAATCCTCATCCCACTTTCGCCTTTCCATTTTTGAAGCGAACTTATTATCGACGTTAACATTCCTTTTCAAACCTGGTCCTTTAAACAGCGAAGCTATGAAACTGGCGTGTCCTGATCGATTTCATCTATAGATTTACATTTACTTTCATCACCAGTGTACGTTTTTTCTGAAGTGGTAAGTTGCTGACTGCAGAAGACGCAAAGTTAGAACGCTTGAAGTTTGCCATTTTATTCACGATTGCTGAGAATACAGTATTTCGGCAGAAAAAAAATAATGATGCATGTTAACACGGGAAAAAATTAGGACGAGAAATTTAATTCACTCTTTTTTCACTTGTCTTCTTTCATTCACCCTTGCAGAAATTCATTCATCTTGGGGTGAACCATTTTCTCGTTTAAGAAACACTAGTGTAAAACATCGCATTACACTTGACTATTGATGTCAACGAAGTGCATTTTTTTGTGACTGTGGCCGTAAAATGGGGCATTTTCTTTGTGGTGCAGAAAGGAAAAAACTTTCTTTGAACGTCCATTTGCATTGCATCGTCAGCCACTTTAAAACGATGAGCAAAATGTCAACGTTGCCCACACCATGGAAAAATTTCTGCGGACGCCCATGCAGTGGCGTAACCAGCCCAAGCTTTTGTAGGGCGAAACATTTGGGGGGGGCAAAATGTTTGATTTTAGGCGAGCAACAGCATTTTGTTTGGGATGCCGCCGCTCAAACACAAAATTACTAGATATTTAAAAATTTGGAGGGGGCATGCCCATTGTGCCCCCCCTGGCTACGCCTAAACCTGATAGGTTAGATTGTTAAAATGCATTGTAGTACAATAAAAACCAGGTCTGCACAACTCAGAAAGCTCGAAGGGCCAAATTATCACCATAAATTTCCCGCGGGCGGCAGAAGTCTCTTTCATTTCGTTGTAAAGATTTCGTTGTAGTTTGGAAGAAATTCTGTAACGACAATTACTTATTCGAGGTCGAGATTTCGCAACATTTTCTGCAATTGAGAAAGCTCTCGCGGGCCGCAAGAAAAACTTTCGCGGGCCTCATGTGGCCCGCGGGCCGTATGTTGTGCAGGCCTGATAAAAACAATAAAATCACACAATAATGTTTGCATTTTTATAGCCCTAATAGCAGCTAAGTGCTGCTGCGGCAGACATGTCAGCAAGAGACATGCATCGGCCAATGCTGTTGCACTGCTGTCCACATGCGTAAATGTGGTGCTTGAAAAAATTGTGCCAGGGTATTTGGGGGGGCCAGATTAAATTGCACGGCGTGCCGGATGCGACCTGCAGGCCATAGTTTGGCCACCCCTGACCAGGCGCGTAGCCAGAAATTTTGATAGGGGGGGCAAACAAACCAAGTCTCAATATTCAACACCCCTTGTTTTTAAAGCATCATTCATAAAACGTGCATTGTTCTGGCGCTTTTTTCTGGATAGTTAAGTTCAGATTTAGGCCGGCAAATGCAAAGTCTATTTTCGTTGAATTGACAAGTTAAAAGTTTGTTTTTAGTGAAGTTTCTAGCTTCTGCTCTGCATCATAATCATCATTTGCTCGTAAAAAATTCCTTCAAAAGCGCATGTGAAATCTCGGTGCTATTAAAGTGCAACATCTGCAGTATGCTTTTTGCAGGCAATATTGCAGTTGAACAAGAAGTCCTTGTGGCCGCCATTATGATTGCACTTTTGATATCTACACGCTTCTGACTCTGATGTACACCAGCACACGTTCAACCCAGACGTGGGCAACTAAACCTTTCTAGTTTTCTAATTCGATGAATTAGGGCGAAATGACGGTAATTCTAATTCTAATCTAATTTTCTTAAAGCTTCAGTGGTCTAATTTTCGTTCTAGTCTAATTTCCGTTTTTGCTAAAAATGCTAATTTGTCGAACTGTGTTTTCAAAAATTAAACTCGAATGCACCCTCATGCAAGGGAAGTGCAACAAAACTGTCACAAGCAGTGTTTTTTTAACTTTTTTCGAAGGGTGTCGTGGTGGAGCTTTAGGGTGTCAACACTATTGTCCCTTCTGTGTCTGATCCTTTTAAATGATTTTCATAAAAATGCAAGTTTCCATTAAATTATGCCTAATTATTTGAACACGACATTTACATTTGGCAAAATACTAAAGACAATTTTATAATTAGAAAATTTCAGTGTCCATACTCATTCATTTTCGTGCCCGTTTTTTCTCTGGGGAGGTTGCCAACCATAGTACCATCTCCAGAAAGTATGCATATGCCAATGACCTAGCAATCATGCATGCTGATGGGGATTGACAAACAATGGAAGGGGTGCTAAGCAAGGATATGGAAACCGCAGGTGAATACCTCCAGACCTATAAGCTAAAGCTTAGTACTACAAAAGCAATGTTGGCAATTTTCCACCTCAACCACAAGGAAGCTAAACATGAGCTGAGAGTCAACATCAATAACAAAACCCTGCACTTTTGCTCCAAGCCCAAATACCTCAGAATAAGTTTGGGCAGGACACTTACGTATCGCCAACACCTCGAGTCATTTCGCAAAAAGTTGACATCACGTGTTTCACTCTTGAGGCGTCTTGCTGACTGTAGCTTGGGAGCTGTAGCAACAAAGCTGCGAAAAAACTCCTTTGCCCTGGTCCATTCAATAGCAGAGTGCTGCGCTCCTGTCTGGTGCTGCAGTGCTCACACCCGTCTCATTGATCCTGCCACCAACGACGCCTTGCAAACTGTGGCTGGATGCCTGCATCCTACACCAGCAGACAATCTTCCTATCGTCACAGGCATCCAACCTGCTGCGTTCCGTTGTAAAGGAGCCACACTGTCTCTAACACACCGTCACATGGAGTATTGCATCGGTAGCGAATCTAAAGGTTCGTGCAGATCGCGATCAAAAGCAATGATATCAACGTTACTTGTATCTCTAAAGAATCTTTGTTTGACATCTCTTTTTAATCGAGCTTTACTCACAGTCAAATAAATTGAATAGGGATCGCTAGTATCATGCAGCATGATGTAGGGCTTTATTTCGGTAGATAAATTATTTGTATATATATGGTCGATGCATGAATATCTCCTTATGTATTGTTCCTGTCTGTCAAGTTGAAAGGCAAGCAGAATTGTTTTCTGTACCATCTGATCGCTTAGTTGTTCTTTTTCTTCTTCAAGCTGATTCAACTTATTTTCATATTCAACCATCTTTTTTTGTATTCCATTTAGCTTGTTCGTAAGGTTTTGTGTGATGTTAGTTAGCTTGTCCAGTTTTTCATTCTGAATGTTAATTAACTTGAGCATTGTTTCTTTCAATTATTTGATGCCTTGCCAAAGTTGATTGAATTTTTCTTCTTTTGAACTTGTTTTTTCCCATGTAGCCTCATTCATTATGCTTGATTTCTTTATATCCAATATCAATAGACTAGCAATCAGCAGCAAGTTGCAAATTGTTTGATACAGTATCAAGTTAGGTTATTACACACACTATTACAACACTATCACCGTATTCAAATAGAATGAGGCGTAGCTTGCCTGGCTATGCCTATGTAGGTGCGGTTTATATAACGTATATGTAATGTAGTGTAAATACATCAAGAGTTTACATAAAGTAAAGCAATACCTAAAGCATTTCCCCAAAATATTTACAGTACATTACATATACGTTATATAAATCGCACGTACATAGGCATAGCCAAGGAAGGCCAGTGGGCCACGGACCTCTAAATTTTTAGAATATCTAGTCATTTTGTGCTTTAAGAGGCAATATCTGAAACAAAATACTGTTGCTTGCCTAAAATCAAACATTTTGACCCTCCCAAAGTTTTGGGCCGGCGATGCCACTGCGCACGTAAGTATTTAAACTCTTGTTTCATTTGGGTAAGATTGGGCTGCTTGTGGACAAAAGATGAATAAGCAGCAGACTTAGAACC
>JGI24159J19872_10008224_pt1 | contig 13653 bp, 3 predicted proteins | sample Ectturendosymbi4_FD_19872 | JGI IMG/M metagenome (IMG submission 19872) | reverse complement strand
CACCAGTAGTCATGCATTTGTTGAAGAGTTTGGACAACCATTCTGACACAATGCAACTAGCTATTTTTAAAAATTTGGATGGAATGTCATTGGGAGACTCCTTGGAAAACAGATTAACCTGCTGGCTGAAGAACCAACAAGACAAACACCTTCATAAACAAAATACAACCCAACAATTGCCATGTGTACTGTACTTCCAAAATCAGACACTGTTTCACTTTGAAACACTTGCCTGATTTTTGTGGTTTCAATCATCAACCTTTCTCAACCTCAACCCGTGCCAGGTTAGCTTTACAGGTTTGTTTTAGGAGTCACATAAAATTTTATCGGGCTGAATTGCAATAAGCATTCATTCGTGATTAACTACTTCATCAATGATGCTGTTGAATTAAATTTGACGCAACTTTTTCATCATGAGCTGCTAGCCTGACAACAGTCAAATTGAAAACTCTCAAGAAAAAATGCAGAGGGTTTAATAAACTGCTTTTTTGTAAACCCAATTGAAGACAGGGATGCCAGATTTACAGCAAGCAAAAGTTCCAAAACTTACATGAAAAGGTACAGATTATGGGTCCAACATGTTTCAGAAAGGCCTGCAACTGGGTCCAAATCATGAGCATCGTAAGCAATTATGTACTTGATCCAAAATAGGAGTTTTACACATATCAATTTTTGTAACTAGAAGGAACAAAAAATTTTGATGCAATTTACACCTAGAACAAGAAACTAGCAAGTTACTATGAACTTTTAATTATAGTGAATAATATGTTAAGGGTAAATTTTTGAAAATAGGTTACACACATTTTTGGCTTGTATGTATGTGTAGGCTGTATGTATTTTTGTGTGCATAGGTTGTATGTATTTTTACATATGTATAAGTTGTGAGTATTTTTATTTATGTTTATGTTTCACGTATTTTAGATGTGTCCATTTTTTTTAATACCAAGAATTCCAGGCAGGAGACACATGAAATGTTGCTATGTTTAAACAGGAAGATGCAAACCACAGGTTTATCACCACAACAAGGATAAGACTGAGGAGTAATGCTTCAAATACAGGTTGAAAAATAGTGGATCTCATGTTGTTGCATCAGCAAAGTAAACAGGAGACATTCTTCAACATTTAGTTGCAACTGCTTTTTCACTGCGGAACAAGTTTGGTAGCAACTTCAACCTTACACTGCTTTTTAAAAGATTAGTTTCAAGATCTGATAAAGACAGAACAAACTTTACTTGAAAAATTTTACTTGTGAAGTGTGGTAGTTAAGACTTTTCAGTTTCCATGAAGCTTACAGACATTTTAGATTTATCAAAAAAAATAGGCAACTTACAGTAATCTGTGGAGTAGGTGCAGTGGCACTTTTACCATCGCTCAATTTTGACTCACTATGGGCTACACTTCTTCGACTTGAAATGACATTTAGATCACTTCTCTTTGAAAAATGGCTTTGGCTAGCAGTGTTGAGAAGACTTCCAGTTTTTGGAACACGTGACCTGAGGAAAAATGAAAATGAAAAAAATTAATTTCAACATAAACTGCACATGAACATATAGAAAGACAATGAGATCATAGATGAAACATTTAGGTCAATCTAGCTTTATCAAATCAACACTGAGGTCCAATCAGCTTGAAGTCATATACCTGCAGAGCTATTAATCTGCTCTTAAATTTGATACATGGGGCACCAACTAGTATATGCTGTATATTATCAAATGTAACTAACTCTAAATTGCAAGGCGCATGAAATGTCAAAAATTAATGTAAAAGGTCCTTGATTATAAGCTGCATTGAAATATAAGGTAGACTACTTGTCTCTACAACAATCTTGCTATACTAATATCTGGAATAGCAGACAAAAAGGAACCATGCCCAGATTTATTTTATCATTCACTGTCATCAATAAAGTGTTTTGCAAAAGAACATCTAGATTTTTAACCTCAAGATACCATCTTCACAATATAGTATAAACTTTGATGTGTGAACCAATGATGCCTACCATACCACACTGTGATTGGTACAATGTCCTGCTGTTATCATAATGCCCTGTGTGACACTGCACTTATTCACATTTTTTGTTTGTTTTTATTACATCTTGGGCAAGTACATGAGCAGTCAATTTTACACCTCACTTGGATCTGTTAACCTATTTTGCCACAGAGACTGAGAGAAGGTGAAACACAGTCAATAAAGTGCACCAAAGGGAAGACAGAGCATGTGATAAAACTTTTGGTAAAAAACATGGCAAGCTACCCTTGACTGTGAGCCCATCTTGATTGTAGAGTGCATAAAATGATGAAAAAAAAACATGGTAAGCTGCAGCTTACAACTGAATGAATATAACATCTATAAATGTGCAGTGCAAAATTTTCACATATTATTAAATATGAAGCTGGCTGAAAAGAAGAAATGCAAAGCTATTGGTAAGCCAGTCACCCAGCATACTATATATTCTAAGAATCATTCAAAACTAGAAATAATGAACATGAAACCTATATCTGGCAACAAAGTTGTATGCACATAGTCTAATTTGCAAGATTGGCTAAATGACCACCAGAATGTTGATCTTATTTGGATCATATTCAAGGAGTAAAAATTGTTTCATTACTTTGTGAGGTCAACACTCACAAAAAATAACAACTTTTATGAAATCATCTACTTTCGAATTAAACCTTATGTAGTCTAGCAAAAGTGGAAAACATCACAAAACACACACACACGTTTTCAAAATTTCTGTGGCAGCAATTGGCAGCAGGCCAAAGCCTGAAATCTGCTTCTTGCTGGGATGGTTTTCAGGTGAATGCTCTTGCCTAAGAAGCACAATGGTGATTCACTCAGTGACCATGGTTTGAAAACCCAATCTTGCAATTGAGAGGCAGACAATTTGCCACTAAGTTACACCGCCCAACTTTCAGTTTTATATTCTCATCAGCTTGGAAGGTCTAATTTCTTGTAGAGAACTGTTAATTTTTAGAAATGTTTATTTTCTTTTATGTAATGTTTATCCTGGTATGGTCTATTCATGCACTTTTGTGTCTCAAATCACGAAATAACACGAATACAGCAAGAGGAAAAACAATAACATTAAAGATCACAAATTAATTTCATGTTGATGAGAATGTAGGAACATCAGAAATTTCAAGTTTCACAGTTTGATGATTGTGTTCTAAGATGTTGAATCGCAAAGGGTTGGCAAAAGACCACCTGGGTCAAATTCTCAGCCAGCCCTGCTGCTAGCAGAAACCAATTTTTAATTGAAGATGTTTCACAAGTAGTAAAAAAGTAACAAAAGATGCGTCGAATCAATGTCAGGTAAAATAAGCTAAAAAACAATAAAAACAGTGTGGAAAAGCATGCCTATTTACAGGGGGTGGGGTGAGCAACTGTAGAGGTAAATGATAAGGGAAAAGAGGGGCATCAACACAATATTACAGAATGTGACAAGCATTTAAAACAAAAATCCACAAGAATTCTTGCAAGATACCACAATGTTTTTATAAGTTGTTTTCCAAATGAATACGGAAAAAAAGATTTTAAATTTTGAGGAATATCAGACTAAATTTTGGGACGAATATACTTTAAAGAAAGTTGACCCAGAGATGTTTTCATTCTGGGTAAATAATATTTTTGCAATGAAGCAAGTCTTGTTTGATATTTGTGGGCTGATGCAATCCCAGTAAAGCAGTTATCAAAGTGATCAGGCAATCAACCATTATAAAGGAGTACATGAATTTGGCAACTGACAATTTAAATAAGTTTGGTATTTCTAAAATTTTGTGCTTAGAATAGAGTACAGTTGTTTTGGTTTTGTATTGTTCAAGGGTTCTCACAGCTTTATTCTGCAATTTAATTAAAGGGAGCAAAGCAGTCTTATCGGCCCTTCCCTAGTTAAGAATTGAATAAGTCAAATAGGAATAGAAAAGAGCAAAGTAAACAGATTTGAGCACTGAAATGTTGGCATAGTGCAGCTATGTCCAACCCAAATGGCTTACTAAGTCAAAAATTATGTCACTATCTTAACCAGGGCCGCACATTGAATAACATATTAATGAGGGCCGCACATTGAATGACTTACATTGATCTTAGCAGACTAAATTTAGCTAAAGCTAATGTCCTGGAAGCATTTCAATCCTAACTGCTATGGTAACAGACATGATAAAGTGGCACTGAGGACCACCTGCAACAAAAATGTCAAATTCAAGATTATCAAAATAAGGACAAGTTGTCAGTATGTAGGATAGTTTTACTACAGCAAAAACCTAGACTGAGCCGCACAAAACCTTCAACTGGGCTGGACATAGCTAGTATAGTGCTTCAATTTGAACAACATTCCACATGATTTAGAGAGGTGTGTCACCAACTTTCAATTTGAGGCTTCAATTAAGTTTATCATCAAGTATAACGCCAAGATATTTTAAGCGACTTTGCTTTGATATTGGGTGATGATTAATTGAAACTGAAAATTTGATATTGCTATTATGCTTGTTCGTGACCATGATATTGCTTTTGGAATAATTAAAACATAATTTGTTAGTACGAACCCAGTGATCAATTTTTTTGAGCTCATGGTTAACTATTTTTTCTAAAAGTTTACGGTTTTTCCTCAAAATATGGTCCTGGAGACTGCATCATTTTGTTATTGAAGGGCTGAGTATTAACACCTTCACTGCCGGTAGTTTTTAGTGAAACCCTAGCATCTAACGTCCACTTATCAACTTCATAACTCGCCAAGCTATTGTGCTAAAAAGCAGTTCAAACCCTCAAAAGACTCGGCAAGTCTTCAAGTCTGCATTGAAAAAAAATTGTTTGGTTTTGAGTTTGTTTCGTTTTTTTTGGGTGACGTCGTAAGTGGAATAGGTTTTTGGCCATTTTGGATCAGGTTACTTGGCCCTGGGCCCAAACTGCTACATGGAAGTATTTCACTCAGGATTTTATTGGAAACTAGGTTAGAATCTAAGTTTTTTGAACCTTTGATTGACTTTCTAGGGTTCTGGGTTCAAAAGTTATGGCCTACAAACAACAAAATAATTAATTAATCCCCTAATTACATAATTATTTTAAGTATAGTTATTTTAAATATGAGGAGTTGAAGTTGACTTGTAATGCAAGAATACTAAAACACCATACATTAATTAGAATAAATTTTCGGATAAGAATCTCAACAATGTAGATGATATATTGTGTGAGAGTTGAACAAAAACAAACATTCAAAAATCACTTAACTGCAAGCTTATATTTGAATTTTCAATCCCCAGGCTGCATCAAAAGCTTATACCAGGGGTCACCAACCTTTTGGAAACTGAGAGCTACTTCTTGGTACAAATTCATGCGAAGGGCTATCACTGTAATGCAAACACTTCTGAAATAAAAATTTGCTCAATTTTTCCTCAATTGTTATCATAAATAAAAATTAAAGATATTCATCAATGTGAAGACACTGATCATGTTTATGCTATTGTCAGAACAGCCCCGCGGGCAACTCACGTGGTCCGTGCGGGCGACCTGGCGCCTGCGGGCACCATGTTGGTGACCCCTAGCTTATACATTCAAGTTAAGGAACTCAAATTCTGATGGTTATAAAGCTTACTACTGCTAATTTCACAAAACTTGCTGTTCAAAAACATTTCAGTGCAAGTTGGAAGCATCATCTTTCTGATCATAGGGTAAAAGCAGCCACCTAACATGAAATACATCATTCTGATTCCTATGAAATCATGTTAACCCAAAAATTTGGCCAAAATGAGTACATATTTAAGTTATAAAAAACAGTGAAAGTAGTAACTGTTGCTGTTGATATAGTGTTCATGAAGATTACCTTAACATCAGTAAATGCATGTATTTGGCATGTTATTGTTTGTCTGTGCTCTGACATTTCAATAAACCAGCAACTCACTGCACATATGTGAAAAATAATAGACTACCTTGTCTGAAGAGCTTCAGATTTTGTACTTCGAGCTGTTCTTGGTGATTGCTTGTTTTGCTGCGCTGAATCAGAAACTGGATTTGGACTTTTTTTAAAAACCTGGCTCTTCAACCTTTTGTTAGGGCTTTCACCTGGTGATCTGAACAAAACTTGAGTAAAACAATTGCATACATGTATTTCATCACAGTCTATCATGCAACACTTGCTTCTATTTCTGACTGCTTCTTCAACCTTGCAGAGTAAGCTTGCACTTCCAACAAATCAGTGATTAGCAAAGACTGTACATCTACAATTTTTACCTAAACTGTGCCAATAAAAAACTTTCCAGTGTATCTCTTGTCAACTGTACCCACTTCCAATTTTGCCTGTAGTCACTTTACCTGTAGTAACAGCTAAAATTAGTTAGCCACACATAAATTTTAACATACAAAAAAAGAAAACCTTAACGAAGTACTTAATAAAATAGACTTTCATTGCTTAAATGTTCAAATAGATATAATTTAAATCTTGTTATTTCTTAATTGTTTTTTCCAATACAACTAATCTTATCTTAAGCACAGACTATGATATAAAGATGTTTTCTTATTTTTCCACAATACTTCAGCAACCAGAGTTTTACAGCAGAGGCTCCCAAACTTTCTCTGGCTATGTACCCCTTCACCATTTCGATAGATGAACATATAGCCCTAAAATTTCTTATGACAATAAGTTGAGAAAAATAACAAAAATGTATTTACCAATAAGCATATAATGAATTTTGAAAATAATGTTCACTGATATATGTATAAATAATTCGAAATGAAAAATACATAATCAAACTTTTTCCCTTCTATTTCTAACCTTGAATGTATCTCTTCAGATTGGCAAATATACCCCTAAGGATACATGTACCTCAGTTTGGGAACCCCTGATTTACAGGATAACTACATTTTCTATGTAGCACAAGAATAGGCCTTGACAACTTTGTTACTTCAGAAAAAATTTTCCAACATGAGTTAAACACTAAGAGCTGTTATTTTGACACTAATTGCCAAATAATTAACAAACAACTTTTTTCCGAAATAGGCTAAATAACTTTTAGAACAGAACTTTGCTTGCTTAACTCTTTTCCAAAATAGGTCAAGAACTAAAAATAAAAAACTATATAAAATGTAGCAGTAAAACCTAAAGCACGGTCTGTTGAAAGGAATCTTTTCATAGCCACCACGAATCACACACTATGATATAATTGATCTTATCAGAGCATTTATTTCATCTGCTAGGTATGCAACATCAGCTCTTATTCAAATAAAATGCAAAGTATTAGTGAACAGTCTTTGCTACACAGTTAAAACTTATAGACAAACTTATCCTGGCAGTAGTTATGCCAGGATAATCCTGGCAGCTGTTATGCAATTTTTGTCTATACTAGTTTTCGTAGATCATTTAGTAGTTAAAACCAAAAGGACATTTACTGCATCTGTAGACTGTAGAGTTATTTATATTTCTCACGATTTTAGTGAAAAAATGAAATAATGTTTACCTCATTATGTGGCCAAATGTATTGTTTTTTTGCTTACATCCCCAAAACTATAGTGTAGCTCAATGACATCAATGGATAACTGTCACTAATTATTTATTAATTTTTGACCATGAAAAGTCATGTACATTTTATATAAAAAATAAACAATTTCTGTATATCTAACAAAATGTTGTATGAGCCCTCTGTTGGAAACCAAAACTTTATACCATTGGAAAGATCTATAGAAATAAATGGTTATTTCATAACTAAGGTTGCATGCACACACAATCCTTTCATACAAGAACATTTAAAGGAGAACAACATGCTTAGTCATAGTCATACAATATGAATTCTCTATTCTTAGAACTAGGCCATGTACTGCTTTGCAAAGCCACAATAATTGTTCCTAAATCCCATGGCAAACAACCATTGAAATACTGGATCATAGTCATCAAAATAACAAGTGGGCTAATAAGACAATTTCAACAATGAAGTAATAAGAATATTCTCTAGTTTTAACACAGCAAACAAGCTATGTTTGTATAACATTTAGCAGTCTATTATTATGTGTAGCAAATACTGTGTCAGCCTTTTTAATAAAGTGTTACAATAATTTTCACATATTTTTATAATGACATCAGATATTTCTAAAATTTTTATGTATACAAAAAGTATGTCAAACTGAGAAGACATCGTAACATATCCACATAGTTTACAATAAGCACTCAAATAGTATTGTTTCAAACTGGTCTCCATTGGTTCAGTAGCACTTGAATCAGCACACATTGATGAATTTCATAAAAAAAAACAATTCTACAACTATCACAGCATCTTTGATCTTAACAAATTAAACAAAAAATAGATAGATATTTATAAATTTCTACTGTTATGAAACAAAGGCAATATTAGCATGAACAGCATACCAAGCAAGAATTTAAGCTACCATAGTATAAAAACCAGCTGAAATAAAAGTTTTAAGAAGCAGTGAAAAATGTCAGGAGCAACAAGAACAACAAATGCAACAAGAAATTTGACATAGAATAATAATGCCAAAATGAACAAAATGTTTAAAAAAGCAACACCATTAAAAATTGAAAAACAACGCTTCTACATACTTTGAAGAAGCATACTTGTAACACTATATGATGACTGCTAATTACACTTCTCAAATTATACTTTGCAAACTTGTAAAAATGTATACACATCAGTTAATTATGATATAGTAAGGCAGCTGCATTGAACAGTTACTATATGTTGTGGTACAGGAGTTGTTTTATAAACATGCAGATTCTAATACAATAAAGTTAAAAACACTCTAAAAACTTACCCAAAAATGCTGCTTTTTGTAGTTTTACGATTTGCTTGTGACATGTTCACTTGTTAACAATCAACAATGCACAGTACCTTAGAAACAACCCAATTGGATTTACATAAATACAACACTTTTCAATAAAAGTTTAAGCTCATTTATATTTGATAACATTGCAAAATCAAACTACCAAAGTTTCACATCACAAAATATAGTAAATGTAATAGATCTTTAAGAAATGAATTACGCAATCTGAGCTAATAAAAATACAGCTAAGATTAAATACAATCATCTTGAGCGCACTACAAAAATATTACGTGTTCTGTCACAGACCTGGACTATTGTAGTGCTGTATGTTACAGTCACATAGCCAACCCAAAAAGTTTGGGGAGAATCATTTGACTTTAACTGAGCAACAGTATTTTGTTTGGGACACTAGCTCTCAAAGCACAAAATGACAAGACATACTAGAAATTCAGGGAGCATGGCTCCCTTGGCCACCTCTGGCTACGCGTTACCTGTGGTATGTTATCCTCAAACTTAACATCACAACAGTTAATTTTGAAGAACAACAGTTCAATGAATAAGAACTAATGATTTAAACGAAGAAAGTGTCTATTTTACCGCCGATTTTCTGGCGGCAACAGATTGGCTGGAGCTATTGTGTTGCCATCTGATGCAATTCGAATGAAAATGTCAGTTTGTCATGCAATCAGTGTGCTGCTCATAGTGTAGTGGTTATGCTTCATGTCTAGTATGCCATTGGTTTTCGGTTCGAATCTCATCTTAGTGACTTTTCTTTTTCTTTCTTTTTCAAAAACTTTTCCATTAGTTGTTACCTTTAGGGTTCGGTTAAGGGTTAGGGTTCTTAGCGTTATGGTTAGGGGTTAGCATTAGGATTAGGGATTAGCATTAAGGTTAAGGGTTAGCATTAGGGTTAGTGTTAGGGGTTAATGTTAGGGGTTAGCATTAGGGGTTAGAGTTAGCATTAGGGTTTAGGGTTAGCATTAGGGTTAAGGGTTAGTGTTAGGGGTTAACATTAGGGGTTAGCATTACGGTTAGCACTTGGTTTAGCATTAGGGTTAGCATTTGGTTTAGCATTAGGGTTAGGGGTTAGCATTATGGTTTGGGGTTAGGGGTTAAGGTTACGAGTTACTGTTATGGTTAGGGTTAGGATTAGTGTTTGGGTTAAGAAAGGTTTATCGGTTAGGGGTTAGGGTTTGGAGTTAGGGTTAGGGCTTAGCTTTAGGTTTATCTTTTATTTTTACTTCATTTCTGCCAAGCTTCGGATCGGTGGCATAATAGCTCCAGCCAAGCNATTGCCGTCAGCATTTTGGCGGAAAAATAGACACTGCCTTAATTAAACGAAATCACACTCACTGGATGTTTCAAAGAACACATCGAAAATGATATTATTCAAATGACTGGTAACTGCGTTAGTCTAAACCCAGCGGTTTCTTATAAAACTTGGCACAACTTCCAAGTTCAACTCTATACTCAACTGTAGTGCAGGGGTCAGCAACCTAGTCTACGGCACGCCAAGCAATTTCTAATGGCACGCAGGAGCTCCATGTTTTACATAATACATAATATATCGATTTTCTGTTATGATTCACACAGAAGGTATATTGACCTTGACCTGCATAAAAATACGTATGTTGTTGGCACACTGAATGATTTTAAACCTTTAAGTCGGCGTACAGTTACTGTAGTAAAAGGTTGCCGATCCCATTCCCTACTGCAGCGTATGCCTGCACTGGTAGTCTGCCTGTCTGTCTGTCTGTACCAAATTAAACATGAGTTTTAGAAAAGGGACTTTTTTATTGTTATGGTGATAACAGCCACCAATCTATCCACACAGCAGTGATGCCAGGTTATTTTGCAAAAATAAGCAAGTTAATTTGAAAAACAAGCCCAAAATAGGTAATTCATCCGAAAACAAGCCCAACATCATGCGTTTGGCAAGAAAATTCAATAGAATAAAAAATCGGCAGGAAAATTACATAGAAAAACAGGGAGACACATCCGAAAATCCAAGTCCTCATCTCGGCCTCAAATCCCAAATCAATTTTTGTACAGCATTTGCAATAGAAGCTTTAACCAGGGAAGTACGAACATTCCCTTGAAATCGGGATCGGATTGGCAGAGATGTAGTCGAGAGTGAGACGTAAACTTCCAAACTGAGACAGAGACCTGGTTTAATACTTCGAGACCGAGACTTCATCAAAAAATCCGAGATCGACACTCGAGACTTGAAATTCGAGACCGAGACTTGAAATTTGTGGATTATGCCGAAATCTTCCAAATATTTCCAAAAAAATGTCATCACTTCGAAGCTCAATTCTTTTTGAGTGTCTGGCAATTTTCCTACCTGCTTTTGGTGTTTTTTTACCTACAAATAAAGCAGACGAAAAACACGTTGAATTACAGAAGTTGTCCTTAGCTATATTGCTGCAGTATTCAAAACCTCAAGGCAATTGGCTAGTGACCGAGACCAGTCGCCAGTGGGGGAGGAACCTTTTTCAAAGTGGGAGGGCGCAAGTGCATGTCAAAAAACTATTGAATTTTTTTCATTAGCAATTTACTTTAACAATTGACCCAATCAGGGACGCCGGAATAGTGGTAGAGCAGGGGGAAGTAAAAAAGTTGAGGGCCATCGAAGCTTGTAAAAAACAAAAAACTTGTTATATATGATTGTTTTTGTACAGCAACAACGTTAACCTCAAAAATAATAGCAGAAAGTATGGAAAGCCATTCTGAAGTTTGTGGGTGCGCGAATAGCTGCAATAAGTTTGTTTCAAGTCGATCTTGATAATCTATAAAATTACCGTATATACTCTCTTATTAGCCGCATCTGCATATAAGCCGCAGCAGAAATTTTAGCCGTATACCGAGAATCAAGGGTAATTCACGAATAAGCCGCAGGTCAATTGACCTTTTCACCGGCAGTGGCGATTCTAGAAATAAAACAGGGGGGCACTGCGGGGCCAAGGAAAAATTAGCGGGGGCAACATAAATGTCTATCTTGCATGGTGATTTTTCATTGTTTTGAATATTAAATTGCTATGATCAGGCACGCAGCCAGAAATTTTGATAGGGTGGGCAAACAACAACGAAGTCTAAACATTTAAATATATAATGCCCCTTATTTTTAAACATCATACACAAAAGGTGCATTTTTCTGGCGCTTTTATTCTGAATAATTATGTTCAGATTTAAACCGGAAAATAGAAGTCAATCTTCATTAAACTGACAAGTTTTTCAAATTTGTTTTTGGTAAATTTCCACGTTTCTTTTTTGGATGAAAGCCACTATTTGCTTAAACGTTCATGCAAGACCGATGGTGAAAATCTCGATAGGTTAAGAGCACGATTTGCAGTATGCTTTTTGCAGTCTATATTCCAGTTGATCAAGAAGTCATTGTGACCGTCATTATGATTGCGTTTTCTATATTTACGCGCTTCTGATGTACACCAACACACATTCAATCGAAACCGAGTAGCAACTTCGCTTTAAGACACGGACTCCCGAAGTCGATCTACAAAACTTGCGAGCATAAAACACGTGGATCTTATCCAATTTTTGAGCGACTGATTGGCGTATTCAGTTGATACCGCAAAGGCTAGAATACCTATACGCGTTTGAAAAATGTTTGGATTTTATTTTATTAAACGCTTCTGAAATGCAAAAGTTACAAACGTGCGTATGTTTCACCCACCCTCTCTATACAAAATGTGAAAATGGTTGTGTATTTTCGGAAACAAAGCCACAGTCGATTCTCACCACGGCTCTGGAGTGAAGTTAATAATAGGCCGACCTGTTCGCACAGCTTAACACAACGTCCGGCTAGTTGATCTAGCCCAGTGGCTCCCAAAGCCCGGGTCGAAACCGAAATAATAGTGGCGAAGTGTCACAAACAAATGGGCCATGCCGAGGCGATCCAAACCGGGGTTGTGTATTTTCAACGTTACCATTGCTTGTCTTTGTCTGTAGCATAAGCACTTACTGAGAAAAGAGTGGAATGCTGACATTAAAAACAAACGTAGCAACTTACTGCCAAAAATCCCCAATAGGCCTAAGGATTGGGTCGTTGTTTGAACCGTGTTCACCAACTCAGGTTGGGGAATGCTCAAAAAAGTTTGGGAACCGCTGCTCGAGCCATTTTAGCGTAAGCGGTTGAAGCTTTTTTTTATCCATGGGTGTTTAAATAACAAAATCCAATCGACTGGGAAAAAATTCAATTTAGTTTCATTTTAGTCACATGCCCTTTATCAAGAGAAGAGGTTGCAAACTATCTGTAAGTGATGGCAGTGTCAATGTCCTTAGAACTTGCAAAAGAACTTCTTCCTATTTACGTTAGATTTTACTGCTGAGTCTACCCGTTGTAGCTGAATAATTTCAAATTTACTGTAGGATAGGGTTTAACAGCAGTTGAAAGTTGAAACACTTTCAAGACTATGTACCGGTCAGACTGATTACTTGACAAAACTTTTTTTTCGCGGGCAAGTTAATGTGAAATCATTGATGAAAACGTTAACACTCCACATGATTGTGATTGAACCGGCACAATGTATGCTTAATCGTAACAACTAAATATCTAGAATGAATTCTGGGGTCTCAAACACTCGGGCCGCATGTCGCCCGCGAGGCCATTTTATGCAGCCCGCGATTCTTTTTGGGAATTTTGAAATAATTAACATTTAAAGTTATGTTGTTTATTCACAGGTGTTTAAAAGTGTTCGGCCAGCGTGTCAACAAGTTCATTTTAAACCAGCTATGTCCAAATCAAATGGCTTACTGAGCAAAAAATTATGTCACTATCTTAACCAGAGCCGCATAATGAGTGGCATATTAGTGTGGGTTGCACATTGACTGGCATACTTTGATCTTAGCAAACTAAATTTAGCTTAAGCTAATGTACTG
>JGI24159J19872_10008223_pt1 | contig 13653 bp, 4 predicted proteins | sample Ectturendosymbi4_FD_19872 | JGI IMG/M metagenome (IMG submission 19872) | reverse complement strand
TTCTTTGATTTTAGGGACCCGATGATAATTTTCTCTGATTCTAGGGACCCGATTTGAAATTCTAGGGACCCGAATCGGGTCCCTAAAACGCCTTAAAAAAACTGTTTTAAATGAACCTTTTTTGTAAGTTTGTTGTAAGTGTACGCGATATTAAATGCAAAGCTATGCAGCAGTAAGTTTCAGCCCAGTTGCCCTGGTGTAAGATAAAAGCAATCCAATTTCAATGGAAGACCACGAAAGTGGGGCTGACATACCAAATTGTGACTTTTATGTTCTCGTGTGACTTTTAGGGCGTGCAACCATGCAGCATTGCCGGATCAAATGCACATAACCAGATTGGTCCACAGGCCACAGCTGTGTGTCAGGCTCTGCGGGTTAGACAAATCGCTGGCCAACCACGGAAGATTGGTAATAACCTTTGAAAACCGTAATGTTTGCTTATTGAGCAACGGGTGCTGGATGAAGCGATTGACATTTACAGACATTTACAAAACGCTGTACCTTTTCTATACCACAAAGAAAATGCCCCATGTTACAGCAACAATCACAAAGAATGGGTTTCGTTTGCAGCAATAGCCGAGTACATAAATCCCATGCAGGCTCAAAAAACTGAGCAGATAAATTCTGATAGCTCACCACAGGAAACATAGCTTTGCACCCAGCGCCGTAACTGCATGACGTGGGGGCATGGGTGGAAACCGCTATTTGGGTGGCTTTTGGTCTCTAGTAGGTTGTTATTTTGCTTGCAGGAGTGGTGTCCGGATTCAACATGTGTAGGTTTATTTCATGCCAGTGTATGCTTGCCAATTGTAGTCCAAGCCATGGGCGTCCGCAGAAATTTTTCCAGTGGGGGGCAAAGTCGACATTTTGCTGATCTTTTTCATATTGCCATTAAAATAGACATTCACAAAACGCTTTACCGGTTCTACACCACCAAATGAAGTCTCCTTGAAAGCACTCGCTCTATTCGCTTCCTTTCAAAATCTTGCTCAAGTCGAGGTGTATACGAGTTTGCCACATAGGTGTTCTTCCTGTCATCTGTCACAGCTGTTCCTGATTTGGTGCGTAAGTATTTCTACCCTTGTAAACTCCATACAACTGCGTCTGAATCGGACTTGAACTATCAGCTACGTTTGCTGTTCTCCAATTGGTCTGTGCTGGTTGAACAAGTGGTGGAGGAGACGAGGGTGTAAGCGCACCTCCAAAAGTTTTAATTTGTCGAAAATCCTGGCAAAATCTCTAAAAATCCGTGAAAATCTGGGCAAAATCAATGAAAATGTTCGCAAAATCCCTGAAAAACTGGGCAAACTCCATGGAACCACAGGCAAAAATGGTACCCAACGTTGTTTGATTTGACAAAATGGCGCCAAACATTTGCAAAATCGCACGAGGACGTTTCTTTTTACTTTTTTCGAGATCTGCTCAAAAAAAGGTCTTCATGATCTGTGTGCGAGAAATTTTCGGCAAGCTTGGGGAAATTCGAGCAAAAGTATTTCGTACCCCCAAAAATTCGCCTGCTTCTGCACCTACGGCAGCAGTTCCCAAAGTAGGGTCGCGACCCGAGCATGGGTCGCGCCAAGGTGATTCAAATCTCTCAAAACGACCTTTTTCTTTCCATTTTTCAAGTTCTTTCAATTCCGTCATAGGCTGAATCACTGCATCATACACATTCACTTGGCTTCGCCTTATTGAAACTGGATTATTGCATCATAAGTGGTTTTCCGCGAGTTTTAATGGCAGCGCAGCTGCCAGCCGTAACTAGCCAACTAGTCGCAAAGTTAAGATTGGTACGGAAGTATTTTGGAGCTGATTAGTTCAGTAAATAGGTCAATGGAGTATCAGCGTTGATAGTATGAAAATTTAGCTATGCAGTGGTAGAGTAGTTTGAAACATTTTTGCTTCTTAAGCGCACAAAATACATTTTTTTCGATGTTTTGGGCTTGGGTCGTGAGATGTTCATTAAACTCAGATATGGTCGCGCTTAAAAAAATATGGGAACCACTGACCTATGGGTTGAACTGAACTCATTTCTCAAATCATTTGTCTGAATGTTTTTTTGCAATTCGACTATCAGAAACGGTTTTTCTTTTCACAAACTGCCTAGTACCCATTTTTGCCAGCATTTTCTATGAATAAGTCATAATTTAAGAACAATGCAATCAACGGCCAGATCAACATTAGCAATGAAAAACCAAGAAAATTAGACACTCTCGCAAAACTGTTCCAAACAATGAGAAATAGATGCGCATCTTGGCACAACTACCTGACAACTTACTAAAATCAGAACACCACGCAGGCTTAAAAAAATTGAGCAGATGAAAAGTGAATACTCGCCACAGCAGAAATAGCTTTGCACTCAGTATTCACTCAGAAGTCAGAAATAAACCTTAACGATTAAGGCTTATTCCCACAAGCCACGTAGTTTTATACTGTATTAGAAGAAGCCTCAATAATCGTAGTTTGATTAAGTTATTCACTCAGACACATTGGTCACACACTCACAGTTTAAAATTAACAACAGATTTTTTAAACTTGTGAAAGCATTGCTACAGATTCACGCATGATTCTTTGCACATAGTATCAAACTACGTGTCTTACACTATCAGTAGCCACTGTCTCGCTGCCTTACCCGCCAAAGATGTCTGAGTTCAACAGTCGCATGTCGCAAAACGCCCAACTATCGTAACTTAAAGCGAACCTTTGAAAATTCGTTGCCATGTTATTGATACACAACAAAGACCAACAGTAGAACAATGCGCTCGCAAGTTTCGCAACCTGCGTCTGCAGGCAAACGAGTGAACTGCAAGCTCATCACTGCATGACACCAGAACAATGAACCTGGCTCTTGTGCAGTGTGAATGTCATACCGGAAAATAAACTGTTATTGCAAGAATCAAATCAATTATTCGGAATTAAGCTGCTGACTTCAGATTTTCTAGAAATTTTTGGTTCTTGGGCCTAATTTCCATGGGGGAAAAAGGCCCATTTTGCCCCCCCTGTGGACGCCCATGGTTCAAGTACTCACAATCACATTTTAAACGCTTGCGTGATGCCTGCAAACCTATCGAATTTTGCAATACATCCCCAAGAACGAAAGTGGTTGTCCACATCAGGTTACCGATTTCGTCAGGACATTTCATGCTTTGATTAGAACATTTATATGTCTTTAGTAAAACGATGACCATCTTTAGATTTCTCAATCCGCTCGCATCAGTTGTTTGATACTTTTCACAATTGTCCATTTTTATCCAATTATGTAACGCTTCTGTATTACCATGACTAGATGTAGGGGTTATTGGGTGCATAGGCGTAGCCAGGGGGGCCTACGGAGCCAGCCCCCAATTTTTAGAACATATAGTCATTTTGTACTTTGAGAGGCGGTATCCCAAACAAAATAGTGCGTTATTCGCCTAAAATCAAACATTTTGCTTCCCCCAAATTTATTGGGCTGGCTACGCTAATGATTGGGTGCTTGTGCAATTGTTTGAACCCAACTGATTTTTTAAAAATATTTGGTGACGGCAGGCCGAAGTCTGAATTGTTCTTCTTGCCGGGGCGGTTGAGGTGAGCACTCTTGCCCAAGAAGTGCTACAGCAATTCACTCAGTGGCTGTGGATCGACCACCCAACCTCCAATTGAGAGGCGGACGCTTTACCACTGATCTGTTGCCGCCCACAAATCTCACTTTGCCTCAGTCTGAAAGTGCAAAAAGTCCTATGTCTGGGAAATAACGAAAAGGCAGAGGAAGCACAAAACATGTACAAAGTGCAATTGTGAGGAGAAGAAACTTTTTAGATAAAACCGAATTGAACGTAGAAAAACGTATTTTTATAACCATTTAATTCATTCATAGCCAAACGATGTTTGAGAAGAGATCCGAAGATTTCCTTTTTAAAACCGTGGGTGCAGAATTGATAAAACGATTCGGTAAAGCCGACTTTCTTGAAATCTTTTTCAAATGCAGCAATTTGATTTTCAGTCCAGTTTATTCGGTGCCGTAACTACAATGTATGATTTATAAGACCACATTTTACTGGATTAAAGTATTTGATGCTGCTGACATTGTCTTTTTTCCATGTGTTAAAAATCCTTTTTCGTCTGGTTTAATTGTTTGAGAAGCCTTTCTCCTATGGTTGTGTTGTGCTTGCACAACCATCTGAACTAATTCGTAAATTTCAAAGAGTAGCTGCTTAACTTTTCGGTGTACACATGAATGCGATTCATAGAAAGTTTTTTTCACTTTTATTACTGGCTCGACGCAGCTCGAGATGTGATTGCCATCACTGTCTAGTATATCGGTTTGGGGGGCTGGAAAAAGCAATGTTTGGTTGTTACAAAGTGCCCAAAAATATTTAATAAAAGTTGGGAAGAAGAAAAATATGCGAAATGATTACAGTTTACTGCAATAACTTCGTTTCTTTATAGCAATTTTTCTAAACTTTTGAACTACACGGCTGACAAATATAGTTTTTTTTTATAGTTGTCAAAACTTCACTAGCTAAGTAGCCAACTAAACCAGCGATATCTACCTCATATAAGCCTGTATTAAAGTACAAATACACATGCGGCTAACGTACTTCGAAACTTAGACGAATGACATAGCAGCAGGCAAATGTGAAACAGTGCAAGACGCCTAATGAAGCGCGAACACGTCTCAACATTCCAGTTGCCTGTGACAGTCACCAAGAACGACAAGTAGTTTTAACCATTACTCACACTGTCAACAGTTTTCCTTTTCAATTCAAAAAGTTGCAAAAAACAGCAGCTTAATAAATTTACTACCTAGTTCGGGGCTTTCCTATCTTCTTTTGCTCCTGCGCCCCTAAAAAAGTTTGTTCTTACCTCGCACCCCTTACAATTTAAAATCAAGAACTAGGTTTCGAAAGTTTAGAAAGAAATTTACATTTTTAATATGTAAAGAAAACCAAACATACACCGGCAAGAAAGGATGACACAGATTAACATTTGGATATACTCTAAAAACGTAATCCACTTGCTTGAAATATGTACAAAATAATAAAACCAAACGGCTGACTCTAAAAACTTGATGATTTAGTTCAGTTCAATGACATTTTTGTTCCTGTTTCTTGCTTATGAGTTTTTCAAAACGTGGAACTATGTTGCTGATAGCAACGCGCATGTCTGTCTGGGCATTCAAGCGATTTCTAGATTTCATCCTAATTGACAAAAGAGCGCTAAATGCTCGCAAAGGTACTGTATGGTGTCCCAAATGTAATGAGCAAAGCTAGTGCAGTTTCACAAAGTCTTCAAAACACAACCACAGCCGAGCACCAATACTCTTCCAAAGTTTTGTTCTCAAATTGCAATTCAAGAGCACGATTTGAATTCAGTTCTATACGATCTTCTTTGAGCTCTCTTCTATATGACTTTTTTCCAAATTTTGAAGGACTATGGATAAATTATCCATTCTTCAGACGTTTCCATCCTCCTATGTCAAAATATCTATCAAATGACGTCAGCAGCACTTCCAAATACCTGTAATTGATAAGGATGCTTCACTCACCCTCTGGAATGATGTCTCGCAACCCCAGGGTGTGCGAGAACCCCTGGTAAGGAACCAACTGACTTAGACTGACAAATGTGATTCCAGCAGTAAAAACAGGGAAATCCGGTTTTTGTGGTGCAGATTGCTCTGACAATGTTGAGGTGGCAAACAAATAAAAACGGTAGAAAAGGTTGATGGAAAATAAAAGTTGCAAATTTAGAGCAACATCAGGTACGGGTTAAATCACGATTGTGTTTACCGATGCGTTTAATCAGCTGCCGAAATTTCCGTGTTCCAAGTTTTTGTTGTTTTTCAATAGGCGTAGTATGTACACCCAGTCTGCAAAAAGCAGAATAGGTTTTGACCTCAAAATTCTAACAACGAACAACTATCTATCTCGCATATCTTCGCTTCCACACATGTTGGAAGAAAATTGGCTCTTTGACTCTGAAATATATCTTCCCGGTTCCACATTCTGTTTCCGTAAGGAATTTTAATTCACATTTCCTGCCAATTCATGATATACACATACAACTCTGTTGCAGGATTATGATAGGTGCCAATTCTACAATTACAATCTCAGTCAATGCTTGGCCAATCGCACTTTGAGGTGCGCAATTGCTGTTTCAAGATCGATTGCAAAGCCTCCATCGGTGAAAAAATGCGACAGATACTTCTTTGAAAGAGATCAGTTGGAAGACACCGTGGTTACGGAGGTAAATTGTATACAGGTTCTAACAGAACCCCAAATTGCGTATTTTGTACAAAAGCAAAACGTTATTATGATCACGTCAGCGATGCATTGTATAAATGAGATACTGTATTGTCTACGCTTAGTTGCCTCGGACTCGGAGGTAGTTGTCTGATTAAAAAATACACCAAAATAAGAATTTTCCGAGTGATAGGACATTTGATGAGATGAAATATGAGCTGTAAAAGACCAGGATAACACAGATTAATGCCATATCTTGTCACAAACAAAAACGCTTTTCGATTTTATTAAAAGCGAGATCTGCAGACGCAACTCGATGCTAACCTTGAGAAATTTATAAACTACCCTATTTTATTTTTGAGACAATTTATAAAAGAGACTTCCCCACATATGAAACAAGGTGTATTCCCCAAAAACTTTGATCAGTAGTTGAACTCAAAAGTTTTTTTGCGGCAGTGGAATTTGGTTTGTGACCGTATGATCCTGGGATCACTTTCTACTTCGAGTTACTTTCTTGGATTGTTTGTTGGAGCAATTGCCGGAGGGGCGTTGTCAGATAAGTGAGTAAATGAAGAGCTTCAAATGGTTTGCTGATTCGGTGTGTATGTTTTGGTTTAAAAATAGAATAGTCCCTTTAGACTACCTTAACTTTTAAACTGGCCAGGTGGGATTTTCCAACCGGGAGTTCCCGTACTTTTGAGAGTGAAAAGCACTTCCTTTAAAATGTGCGATTTTGTGCCTCTTTTTCTTGTGCTACTAGGCATCTGATTTCTGCTGAAAGATTTTGTACAATGAAGTAGACATTTTGCAGCATTGCAATCTAAATCTAAAGTAGTATTTTCATAAAATATTAGTATCAGTTGCCAGTTGCCAGGCGTGCCATTTTGAACTTAAAATTTCACATAATCTTAGATACAACCCAATGCAATTTCGACATCTTTCGAATTTATATGTAGAAAACGAAAGTTAATTTTCTTCATTACCTGGATTGAATGCCACTTTCCCGTGAAGAAGTTGTTATTCCTTTTTTAAATAGAGAAGTCTTATTCAAAAATTGACGAAGAGCCACATGTGGCACTTTGGTATAATTGCCTCGGCTCTTTTGCAATTAAATAATTATTTTCCAAAAAAAGAAAAAAATTGACACTAACGAAGTGTAGTTATTACACAAAATAGAAAAAACTGTTGTGTAACGTGTGCGAGAATCAATACTGTAGTCAATGATGCTTTGTTATGATGCAGGTTTTATGAAGTCTTTTCTATTTTTGGCATCATGTCATCATGGAATGCGACCATAACTCAAGCCACTACCTCAAAAATTCCCAAAACAAACCCATATGCTACAAATAACATCTAGTAAAAATGGAAAGTGGTTCCACGTTTTTCTCTTTCTCTTCAAAAAAACGAACATGGAAACTGTTCGAATAGGACGCATGATTTGGGTACATGAATAGGTTTCCATGAATCATTGTTACTAAACAGCAATAAAAATACCTCGACTTTATTTTAGAATTTTTAGTTACAGAGTTTTTGGAATATTGTCAGTTTAATCAATTCTGCATGAGAAAACAAGGTAAAAGTTGTGAATGAGTTCAAAGTTTGAAAGATCAAAGTTGTGAATGAGATCTTAGGAGACAAGTGATTCAAGCAGCTCTGTTCACTGCGCTCTTTTCCTCAGATTAGTAAAACCAGTGGGTGGGAGCACAAGTTTTACATTGTAAGGGCTTTGACTTGTAACGTAAGCTAAGAACCGCTAAGTGTATCTCAGCTACGTCCTGCGCAAACTATCAATTGACTGCGTAGAGTAGCGGTTCCAAACCTTTTCCTACTTGCGGACACTGATTGCGTTAATCTTCTTCTCGCAGATCACAGATCACAAATNATNTAATTTGATAAAATGCTTCATTGTGAAGCGTGCTGCGATGGTTTAATTTTGATTTCAGATTCGGAATCAGCGGCTGAAATCTTCCTAGTAATGCTGTTTTCAATTTACCTGATGCCCAGTAATGTAGTCAGAGGGGATGGCTGGATAAAGTTGTTCTCCCAAGCCAATTCTTCTATAATTAGAGCGGCGTTACCAAAGTAACACGAACGTGTTGATGATGATGTTGATATTTTTGTGAAATTCGATATAAGAAATTTCCCAACTATCTTGACAGTATCAAAATGTGTTTCTTCGTTTTTTGCCTCATTTTTGAAACGAAAGCCACTTTTGTTATCATAATGTCGAAGAACTAAGTTGTCATGTAAGCATGTAAGAGATGGAAACAAATCACAGCACCTGCTTCAACTTAGAGGGCCCCGTGGGTCTGCGAACCCTTGATGAGTAACACTTTTTTTAGCAAATGAAACCTTTTGTTGATCGCATGCGCCAAGCTTTGCCGCAGTCTCAATTGGTAGGATTATCACTGGGCGAAGACACAGTTACGTTTCAATTTGTTCATATCGGAGCAACCATTATGACAAAAGACACAAATACAAAAAAACTGTCAATCTGGTTTCTCTTCGCACTTACAAGTTGTCATATCGGCCGCTTACGTGATACTGTTAACAAGGAATATCATCCGATGCTTGGTTGGTAACTGGCTTTTATGCGGTATGTCGAGCTTGATCAATTAAAGTATTTTGTCTATGTGCGGTGGTCTTAGTACTTCAAAATATTTACCTGAGTGACTACTGACTACTGCTTTTGAGCTGTATGTGCATGTCATAAGGATTTAATTTGATTACTGAACTACAGCAAGAAGCAATTTCTACTCATAAATCTAGTGTGTTGGTTAGAAACGTACAGTTGAAAAGTAAACCAAATTCGGAAGAGTTCATTGTTTTTACCAAAGAAATAACCAAAAAGTCAAAATACAAAAAAAACACGTTTAGCTCCACAAGGCAATCGCATGCAAGCTGTTTTATCATAGACTTTATAATTGTGAATGAATTAATCGAAAAACCATCATTCAGGAAAAACAAGGATAATAACGATTAAAACGATAAATGGTTTAAAATTACAACATCACCAATTGTTTTCTTCCAAAAAAGACTAACAACCGTTTCTGAAGACTCATTTTTACATCAATAAATGCAGGTAAAATGCATCTAATTTTCCTTTGTATTTGACTGAGTGGTGTTTTTTCGTTTGGTTGTTCATAACAAATGTGTTACAAAAAAGCAGGAAAAGCATTTGATTGCAAACTTGTGAGACGTTTCAAACGATCATTACATGTAGGTTCGCAATAAGAACGGAAACCTTGAAATAAGCATTTGGAAGTTGGTGTGTTGTCTGCGATCGAGAGTCACGATTAATTTTGCTTGTTTTCTGTGTTGTTGCAGATTCGGACGGGTTGTAGTAATAAGAGCATCAGCGTTGGTGGCAATTGTCTGTGGAATTGCAGTGTCATTCTCCCCAAGCATTTACGTATTTGCTTTGTTGCGCTTTTTCTTGGCTTGCTTCTCCATACCTGTATTTACGATTGGTGTAGTTTACGGTAAGGCAACAAACATGTTCTGTTTGACTAAGTATGACAAGGTAGGTTGGCAGGTGTCGATTTCTTACATAAAAGTTTTGTTTCGTAATGAAAAGTCTTGCTGTTCTTTGCAATTGCCTACCTTGCGAACGATGGTTGTGTTACAATCAAACTAGATGTGAACAAATGACAGGGGTGGTAAAAGCGTTATAACATAATTTTGTTACACTTTTTCGGGCATCATGAAATAAATTTTCAGCAGACCTCCAAAAATACGTCTGGATTTAGGTTTTCAATAAACGAATACTAAGTGAAAAATAACGAACTCATTTTATCTCACAAAGAGGATGATTGGAAAGGAACTCTTGGCCACAGTAGAGATAGGTTTTTATGAAAGACCCTCAGAATCCTGCCATTGCGGCCTAAGTGATGAGGTGCTGGTCCGGCAACACTTACCTCGCTCCCTCTCTTAACCGATCTTCTTCTGAGGATTGTGTTTACAAGGAAACCAAAATATTCACGTTTTTGCTGTCATATTCAAAGGTTCACTTCACGAACATTTCAAAGGTGCATTGTTTTAGCAATTTTGGAAAACACCGGAGTTAGACACAATTCTTTTCCAACTTAGTAAGTTGTAAAAAACAAACAGTCATGCAACTAATGACGTGTCGTACCAAGGGCGTACGCAAGGCGTGCGTTGGGGTTAAAACAGCCCCCTTGAGTTTGATATTTTGCAAGAACTTTATTACCTGCGCAAAGGGGATTAATTGTTTTCCCACACCTTTGCTTGTTAATTTGTCGACTTAATGCAAATATCACGAAGTTAATTTGCATGCAAATTTAAGAAACATTGTGACCCCAAAAGTAATATCTGGGTTTTGGTGGGAATCTGGGTTATCGTCTGCATCCAGGAACCATCTCACCACTTTTTGCAGACCTTTCTCCACTACCCATGTTTAAGATTGTGTTCCGCGATAGTTCACTTTATCCAAAAAATTGTCTTTATTTTGTCTATGGTTGATCAGTGCATGCGCTGACCGCATCGGCTACATTATCATTTTCTGTAGCATGATAGGATTGTTGCACGAGCTCAAAAACAGCAGTTGTTAACATAGAAGCATTCAGGCATTTGATAATGTTTCAGCTGGAAAAGAAGTAAAACTAAAAGTTTGCTTGGCTTCTATACATCACAAAAATCGAATGTTTTTTTGCGTGCTTTATGCGCATTCTCAATTCTTGTGTAGTTAAGCAAGATTCGTGTACCCCAGCCAGTCCAGCCGCACACTTTCTATGCTCGACTGCTCGTATTCGACAAGACATTAGCGCAGCCTCATTTTGCAGTTTTAAATTGCTCTGATGTAGTGATGAATGTCTTTTACTCTCCTGTTTTAATGCCCAGCCTGATATTTTTGGAGTTATGAACTGCTGTGTCGCAGTGTTGAGTGTATTTTCCTCCAATATCCTAACTTGGAGCACTGATACTGTAGTTTATATTCAGTGCAATGACATAAAATAAGGGGAGTGCGTGAAGAAGATTATGTATATTATGTTAAGAAACTTCGCCAAAACGTTGGGTTGGAAACATAAATATGACGACAAATTGTGACGTCCCAAACAAGCCACAGCAAGTACAAATGATCACCATATGCCATTGAATGAAACCCTCCCATGAAAATATTCTGCGTACGCCACTGTGTCGGACTTTTCAAAGCGGTTTGAATAATTTGATCAAAATGTGGCCCGTTCCCGCTTTTGTTTAACGATACAAGAAAATTGAGATAACTTTTACTGCAACACTTGTTAAATGCAATTTCAGTTTTTATGGCTATGACTGATGAAAATCCGTTGTCTTTCTACGTCTTTTTGCTATTTTTGAACCGTTTTAAATAGTTTCAACTAGGATTGCGGAGTCGGAGGTAAAATATCCGACTCCGACTCCAATTCCGACCTTTCCAAAATTTCCGACTCCTTAAAAGGAATGAAGTTTGGCTGTTAAAATCAATGGAAATTGTGGTGCACAGCAAGAAATCTCTGTTTCAACAGAAATTGTATCATTTCAACAAGAATCCCAAATTGGGAGTGTGATGTAAAAAATGACCCAATTGGACATTCGGAGTCGGACAAAAAAATCCGACTACGACTCCCAGTGTTGTTAGGAATCCAACTCCGACTCCACCGAAAAAACTTCGACTCCCTACGACTCCGACTCCGGCTCCGCAACCCTGGTTTCAACACCATCGTTGTAATAAACTAACTTCCTACTGTTCTCTCAGGGTCGGAGGTGGTGAAGCAATCTTGGAGAGTTTATGTGGGTACAGTATCCAATGCTTGTTTTGGACTCGGATGTATCATATTGTCCTCCATAGCGATGAACTGGAGAAAATGGCGCCAGCTGCAGATTGCAATTTCGCTCGTATTTCTTCCTTTCTTCATTTCAACGTTTTACATGGTCAGATCGCCAAGGTACTCCGTTATGCTGAGTCAAAATTTGCTAAATTGCATTTTATGAGCGATGAGTATCGGTACTTCTGTAAAACTGGATTATATCACTGCCATAGAAACGAACGAAATTATTTAATTTTATTCTGTTTGGAATTGAGGTGTGTCTGCAAATGAGGCACCATTATTAACTGGAACAGTGTGATTTTGTGACCAATGGTGGTCATGCTCTCCGTTATAGGAACTGCTGTGAAAAAATTTGGTGGTCCCTGTTCCAGACCAACATCCTACAGTAGAACTTTGTATTGATATTTTAACATAGTAAAATTGTTTGTAAACAATAATTGGAAACAACTGTTCTTTGCCCTAATTTATGTCTTCCGGATCAAGCGAACGTTTTGCAATAATATTGTTGGTTTAGATGGTTACTTTCTCATCAAAAACCTAAAAGAGCGGAAGAAGCTCTCAAAACGATGGCAAAAAGAAACAAAGCTAAACTGAACTCTGAAACATTGGACAAGTTATCATCGTTGTCAAAAGAATTTGCAATGGTACGCTGTGGTTTGATTTTGCATCTGAAAGGAGGACAAGCTTTGCTGTGACAGACGCCGTGTCCGATTGCGGAAAGATAGGTTAGCTCAACACAATCTTCGCCACTGTTTCCGTTTTATGCCATTGTAGGCCATACGTTTTTAACTACCAGACAACATCTTTGCGTCTGCTTTGTTGCGTCACACACCAATTCCAACAACTTAGGAAACTTTAGTTTTTGACTGCACACGCTTAGCTGAATTAGCTTAGCTACCGGTAATTCTTTCTTGGCTACGTCAACCAGTTTATATTGTAATGCCAAGTGGAAAGAATTAAGTTATCTAAGGAAATGTGCGTCAGTTTTGAGATGTTTGTTGCACGGCTGTAAATTAACCCATTCTGTTGATTCATATTATCGCGCACGTTTCAACAAGCTCAGAAAGATACGTTCCACACTTTTTCGCTATATGGTTCTTTCTAAAACAATATTTAAATAAAGCGTGTGTTGGCATGTTTGCAAAGACACGATTATATCAGTTTGCTTAATTTCAACTGCCAACACTTGCTACAGCAAATTAAATGTAGACCACAGATAATAATTAAATGCGATCAATACTCCATATCTGATGGTAGTGCATCCACCTCTACCAATTTTGAAAACGTTTGCAAGCTACACCATGCGATGACATTTAACATTATGTGAATAGATTATATGTGCAATACCAATTGAATAAAAAGAATAACCCACGAATTACCTTGATACAATGCAGCATTGTTAATACTATTCAAGTATTTACAATGCAGTATTGAACTATTTAGGTATTTACAGTTCAATTTAAGGCAACATCTTTCCACAAGTTTCAAGCATACGTTAATGTTCGTTTTGGCAAACCAAACAAAACAGGTTTGTTAACTCAAAACTACTATTGCTAACACGGAATTTTTCTGCATTTACTATACCAAAAACTTCAGTTGTAAATGGACTCTTACAATGCCGCACTTGG
>JGI24159J19872_10008222_pt1 | contig 13653 bp, 8 predicted proteins | sample Ectturendosymbi4_FD_19872 | JGI IMG/M metagenome (IMG submission 19872) | reverse complement strand
TTGGTGCGCTGCCGTCTTTCTGAATAGCCATGATCATCTCTTGTTGAAGCGTCAAGCTGCTTAAATTGCCAAGTGTGACGCTTACGCATGTTTGTGGTACAAACAGTCACAATTGGTGAGCAAAAGGTCTGCCCGGAGTCGGATTTTCTGCGACTCAGACTCCGACTTTTTCTGCGACTCAGACTCCGACTCCTCAGGTTGAAAATCCTTCCGACTCCGACTCCTCGACTCCGACTCCACAGCCCTGGTTTTCACCTTTTGTACATGTGGTTTCCAGCTTAACTGATTGTTAAGAAGGACATCTGGGTATTTCAGGTTATCCTCAGGGGAAATACTGTGGTAATTTATAATAACTTTAAATGAAGTAGGATAGTGTTTTTGAGAATTTAGTTGCATAAAATTAGTCTTATTGTAGTTAAGAGAAAGTTTGTTGTGTAATGGTACGCGTACCATAACATGGCTGTTGCCTCAGTAGAATGGCAGATGACGCACGTGGTAGCCAGGGAGATAAAGATAGAAGTGCGCCAGATGCCGCAAACAAATAACAGAATAGCTTGAGAACTATAAAATCCCCTAGAGTCCCAGCAGTAGTAGAGTGATCATGGCATTTGATCTCTATTGCTGCTTGCCTCGATAACGCTTTTCCCGTGTAGCACAAAGCGCTACGCAAAAGTTGGCTCTTAGCCAGTGGTCCGTTTTGCACAGTTCAAGGTAAAGAGTTGTCTGAAGAACCATGGTTGCCAGACACCGTTTGAGAAAAACTAGCCAAACCATGTCCAAAAAAAAACAAACCGCGCAAAAAAAGCCAAATTCTTAAAAATCATGAAATTGCTGCTTTTTCCATGTGTTACCATGATTTCGCCAAGGTGGCCAACAGAGCGATTAGCACTGTGACAGGCTATGCTTACGACAATCTGAAATTCAGCCACTTTCAGTGCATCACTTTTGCTGCTGGAAGTCTTAAGAACTTCGTTTGCAGTTTGTCCTGATGGTGGAACTCTCTTCTCATGTTTTTCGTTTTCTCATGATTCAAGTTATTGTGCCTTGGTAGTTAGCAGAATTTACCATTATTATATGTGCAGCCCAATCCTAATGAGTCGTTTGTGTTGCATACTTGTCGATCTTCTGGTTTGATGTCTTACACGCTATTGCTAAACTTAATAGAGCTTCTCACTGGATTGCTGCTAACAGTGAATGTTTTGAAATCTCGATGGTGTCAGTTGTTATGATGTTGTCAGCCAATGGCAGAGCATAAGTTAACTTGATTTAGCCTACTTTCTAAACTATTTATTTGTCTTTGAATCTTTGAATTGGATTACATATGCGTGTCGCAGCCACAAGTATGCATTGCCATGAGCCAACCAAAGAGAGAGTCAAACGGACGGCCCTCGGCATAACAGCAATGGAGATTCCCCATTCGACTAGGTTCACTCATCTATAGCTGCTGCGAATTCATCTTTAGGCCTATATGTGGCGTAATCATGTCACCACATTACTTCCCCCATTTCACAAGCTCAAGACAACCTTCAACAGTGGATTGCAGCCACCGAAAAGTTGGGAGGCATTGGTTGCAGCCACAATGCTACGTTCCCCTGAGCCAACCAAAAAAAGAGTGGAACCGACGATCCTTAGCATAAATAACAATTGAGATCATTCATTTGACTAGGTTCACTCTTCTACTGTTGCTACCAACTCAACTTTATATGTGGCGTAATCACGTCACCACATGGATTTATGCTAATAACAGTGGCAGGAATTTGGATTCAAACAAGATTCGGTTTTCGTGTTTGCATTATATTTTGCAATATAATTTTTGGATAGGATTTGTATCTGAAAAACTAAAATGACTTTACTGGTATCTGGAAAAGACCCAAAGTAACAGAATGAGGCCTATTTCCACGATCATGATACGCAAATACTACATTAAACCACGATAAGGTATCAACATATTGCGCCCTGCTGACCCCTCAGTGAAAGCAAAATCTCAGGTTTGCTTCTGTGCGAGGTGAGGAGACTTGATCTTTAAAATGTAGCATAGCACGACTAGACAGTCAACATAGAAAATTTTCACCAAGCTTCATCATCAGTGAAGAAAAAATGCTCATTTCTTTGTGTACAAACGAAATAGGTTTGCCCACCCGAGGCTCAGAGGTTTTGTAAAAATGACTCTGACTCGAGTCATTGATAGTGACTTAAATCACCTCCGCACCGGTGTCGGGCGTTTCCGCTCATGTTTGTACAAGTAGGGTATGGCCTGTTGCGGCAGCTAGCCTTTTAATCGCGAGCCGTGGGGGAGCTAGTCCGCAGAACTTTGAGAAACGCGCCTTGACAATCTTTCGTTTAGAACCTGACCTTCCGAATCCGCGCATCAACTGAACTGTAGTCTCTTGTTCCCTATAGCAATGGCAAACGGAATCGAAAGTAGTCAGCGAATTCCTTGTTATCAAAATCCAACAAACAACAAACTTCAGCAGCGATTGATCGTCAACATGGTTTCTGAAATACAACAGAAACAAACTAAAAGCATTCTGCCAGCGCAGCTAACTGAGCAAGCAAACTTCGCACCGATAGCTGAGCGCGCTACAGACAATTAACGGTTAGACAAGCGCACAACGCGGCTATTTACAGTACTAACATGCATCTCAAACGCCTGATTGCGATCAAGGTATTACTTCAGTGCCGATTGGCAAGCTGCAATTGCTCGATAAATTCTTCAAAGGAGACATATAACAAAACTTACGCACCAAAAAACGGTGTACGTTCCACAGCTCAGATCTCTGGTCTTTTCGGTCAACAGAAACACGCTGACTTGGTTGACCGAATTTGGTTACACGAGAGCCGAAACGTTACTAAAGTTCTAGTTAACCGAGCTGTACTTTTATCGTGCTAAACGCGGCAAAACAGAAAAACGACTTCTTTTGTCACAGCTGTTCGAGACTACGAAACAGACACAAGTTGTTGTTACATCCTGTTAAGCAGACACAAGACGGCGACAGAAATTAAATTGTTACTCAACTCAGCGTGTGATTAGGCATAAGTCGGCAAAAGGGCGGGTGATGACCCGGTCTTGACCTTCGCATGGGAGTTCGTCAAAGCGTTGGCTACTTTAAAATATTGGTCACCGGATGAACAGCTAGCGCAGTTAAATAAGGCGAAGGAAGAGTCGTCGGGCCATGGCCTGCCTCCTCTGCAGCCTGTGAGTGTGGCGCAGAAGTGCAAACCGTCGACCATGTTGTCCTTCGTTGTCCAATCCATCGACCTCCCATGGACTGCACGGCCTGACTGTTCTGGACGATGAGACAATCAAATGGCTGCACAATACCTGCCTCGAGATTTAGTGCGGCCAAGCAGTGGTAAGAACAACTGGCTCAAAAGAAGAAGATAGTGACTCGAGTCATTCTGTAAAAAACGTAACTCGCTTCGAGTCGTATCACCTTTTTTCTCAACGTGAGTCATTTCGAGTGAAAAGGTGATTCGACTCGAGTCACGCTATCACTATTCGTGTGAGACCACTTCATTTGAGACCACGATCATTTGATACCACGTTCTTTTGAGACTTGCTCATTTGAGACCTGTTCATTTGAGACCACATTAATTTGAGACGTTATTCATTTGAGACTTTTTCAATTGAGACCACATTTATTTTACGCCACGTTCAAGTGAAGCTGTTTTGATTTACTATGTATCAGATTTTTATGATGTACCTTCCACTTTTTGTGGGAGACCTGAAGTTTTGCAAGGTGACTATTCATTTGACGTTTTGCAAGGTTACGCCCTTCTGTGATCAGGGATGACTCAGGCAGGGTTGTAAATGTATGCACTTGCGCTTTAAAACACCGCGGAGGCCAGAAAGCTCTTCATACCTCGAGTTTGGAAGGGAGCGTTGCATTAGAGAACCATCTGGGCAATGTCGATTGAGCAATGACGCATAAAGCGGTTGTAATTACGGGTAACTGTGTAACAGGGGAGTATCTAGCCAGTAAGTTCAGGGGGGGGAGGTTTCAGTGATATTTGGCACTCAAGTCTCATTACGAGTTCACTACTTTAAGAAAGATGTTAAGTATACCACACAACACTGCTGTGACAAAACAGTTTACGGTACAATGGCCATATATCTCGAAAGGTGTTTTCGGAATTGCTCAAAATCATGGTAAAAAAGGCAATTTTCGTAGGTTTTAGGGGGACGACCGCCCCAAACGTCCCCCCCTGGATACGCCCCTATTGTGTAAACCCTAAGCAGCATGAAGTGTTCCTTAAAAGCAACCATTCTTCCTATGATGCTGGGTCTTTAAGCTGAAGCTAACTAATTTTGTAGCAACTAACAATCAATAGAAATTGCGGTGCACAGCAAGAATTTTCTGTTTCAATAAAAGTTTGCAAAGAAATCGCACCATTTTAACAGGAATTCCCGACTAAGAAGTGAGATGTAAAAATGATTCAATTAGACTTCCGGAGTCGAATAAAAAAACCGACTCCGACTTCACCCAAAAACCTCCCACTCATTGCGACTCCGCAACTCTGATGTGCACATTCACAAACACGTTCCCTTCCTGACTGTTGAAATCAGTGTTGCCACTGAGGTCATTTCCGTCAACATCAGATTGTTGCCTTTTTCAACATCAGAAAACATCACATTTATGCAGGTTTTTAAAGGAAAATGTTAGGTACGCGATATGAACCTGTAAGGATCCGATTTCTCTGATTCTGGGGACCCGATTTTCTGTGATTCTAGGGACCCAATTTTTAATTCTAGGGACCCGAATCGGGTCCCTAAACCACCTTAAAAAACCTGCATCTATGCGATGATCAGTAAAACAACCCTGCTCGTTTATGTAGGTTATCATGTCATCAAAGTTACAGAATTATAATAATAATAATAGTTTTTTTGCAGACTCGTGGTCCATATCACAGACGCAATCGCACAACACAAGAGCACACAAAATAGTTAGCCATACTGTAGCGCGTTACAGAATCGGTGTTTGCACACGACCACATTGAGAGGAGCAAAACATTGGTCTGACTTTCATTGATACAGTCCCTTTTCTGATTCATCACTGCTGTTCACAGGCCCGTAACAAGAGGGGCGAAGCCCCCCTAGAAAATTTACTCCCCCCTGGAAAAATGTGTTGGACATAGTTTAAAACTACTGGACATAGTTCAAAATATTTGGGCCCCTCTCGGAAAACTCTTCGCCCTTCCTGGTGTCCCAATCTGGTTATGGCCTGTTTTACATACCGTAATACCTGTATCTCATAGCATTTAGCACATTTCATCTTTGTTTATATGTGTATCTCAGTTCTAATGAGTCGTTTGTGTTGTATACCTGTTAATCTTCTATTGTGATATCTTTCACTCTAATGCTGAGCTTAACAGAGCTTCTCATTGCATTGCTGCTAACAGCGATTACTTTGAAACCTTTGCAGTGTCAGTTGTTATGGTGTTGTTTTTGTCAATCAGATGTTCGAGATTTTGTAAAAATAACTGTGAATCGAGTCTCGAATCATTAATTGTGACTCGAATCGAGTCATTCAGTAAAAAACGTAACTCAAGTCGAGTCACCATCACTTCTCAACGTGACTTGAATCACCAGAAATCGTAACTCGAGTCGAGTTATTGACGCAAGTCACACTATCATTGAGTACCAGAAGGCCAAATTGCAAACTAATTGTAAACCACTGCAACTTGGTCTTTTCTAATGCATAAGCATTCCTTCCTTTGCACTTCGCAAATAGCACTTCCTGGCTCTAACTAACAGGCCTATGTGTTAACAGCTGAGCTAATCAAGGCAAACAACCAGGGAGTCGAATTTTTTTGGGGGGTGTGAAGATATTTTTTTCGGTCAAAGTGCAGCGTTGCCTCCTACGCTTATGAGTCTTTAACTTAGATGTTGAAATGATCAACTGAATTAAAAAAATTGCGTGTCTGACTGCCAGTGAAGCAAATTTTTATTCGCTCAAAAGTTTCATGTTTTTTATCCATTGCTTGTGCTTTACCTCATGGAATATCAATGTTTTACTTCACAAAGAAAAAAAGTTTATGAAGTGCTTCCTCCAATCAAAGATCAAATTTAGAGTAGGCTGGTACAGTCTCACTTTTCGTGACTAAACTCGCGGAAAATCAATAAATTTCTTGCTTTTGGGCTCCATTTCTACTTCTGATTCTCACCACGTTAAGTTAGTAGCTACATACTCACAACGTCACTCATCTGTGAATTTTTTTGTGCGACGCCACTACGTCGTTCTAGTCCCTCGCCCCACACGTGATTGAACGCGTCACAATGCTTCAACATTTTCCGAAACTGCTGTAGTCATTGAGAGCAGATAGAAGACTGCTGGGAAGGTCTCCCTGAGTTCCCCGCGCTTATCATCTAGGCAGCACCTGCCCTGGAATTCGCTATGTCCAAGCACTGTTGTGTTATTCGAGCACTTGTGATATGGACCATGAGTCTGATGCAAAATAAATACGGTATTATTGAATTCAGCCGACATCCACAATGTTTTTATTTTCACCATGACATAAATGCAACGATGTAATTCTCCCACGACGAAAACATGTCTATAGTTCGCAAAGACACTGCGCATGCGCGATTCCATCGTTATTTGAGAGATGCAACAAGAAATCCAGTTTTCTTGTAAAACCTACTAGTCCTCAGTTTCACCATCGACGGAGCTAGGGAGCGATTTTTTCTTTATTGTTTTATACGTGGCTGGTCAAAAGCTGCCGCCAACAATATTCACATCTGCAAAAATGATTGACGAAAATGGGGGACGGCTTGACAATGTGTTGAAACGGCAGCAATGGATGGTTTGGCACTGACAAAACAACACTCAACGCTGAGGAGTGAACGCCTGAACATTCCGCGCAACAAAATTTCATGAAGAACAATCAACTTAAGACAGACCCAAACTTGGGTCGTACAAGCCGATACCTCTGCGAATTAGCACAACGTAACATTTCAGCATTGAGGTAATGCGAAGATACGAAGGAGTAAAGGGGGAGTTCGAGTGATTGAAACGCACGTCAGCTCATGTTCCCGAACCCAATGGCACAGGCATGGGCGTCGGGAGGATTTTTCCAGGGGGGGAGCCATTAGGGTATTTTTCCAAAGATTTTCGTTGGGGGCCCAAAAGTGGCGAACTTTGGTTTTTCCAACTCGAAACTAAGAAAACAACCTTCTGTTGCTGAAAATTTCAAAATCTAGGGTGGGGCCCCTTTCGACACCCACGGACACAGGCCTATTAGAAACACAAGTTGCAAGGGTCTGATGTTTGAGTTGAAAAAGACGCGACCGGACGGAAATGGCACGGGTAGAAANGAGATGAAGCTGATAGTGACGTGGAAATCGGGGATTTGCAATACGTAACAGAAGGTACTGTGATNTCATGAAAGCTGACGAGGAAGTACCGCTACACGTAATGGCCCCGGTTGTTTCAACATTTTCGCAGCAAACTTTCAGAAGCAACAGCTTCTCATACGACGGAGGTAGGGAACCTGTTCACTATCACGGGCCACAAAAGCAATTAATTTTATCATAAAATTTCACCCTTGTCGTCCTGAAGAAAACAAGGAGAGAAAACCGTGAGGAGCGAGAGGGAGATTTCTTGACTTACTGTCGCAGTATCTGCTGATCATGCAATTTCGTTTTTGGCGCAATGTTGCGTTCTAACTTGGGTAACGAAAATTCTCATGCGGGGCCCATATTAAATAATCACACGGGCCGCACCCCTGCACCTCACCCCTGCTATACGGGGTGAAAATCCTTCCATTCGGTGGTATCGCAAGAAAATGGTACGAACAGTTTGAAATCCGCACAGGAGCAACGAAGAGTTGCAAAAACGAGAACGCGGGTTCGTTCACCGTTCACTTTGCGATTTTTGTTCTTTCATTAATAGTTTATTGCAATGTAACAGCGGTTACAGTTGAACCGTGGCGTTTGCGCTAGTAACATATTGCCAGCTCGTACCTTTCAACGCCAGCAACAGAGAAGAGCACGAGGCCCATGCGTTCAAGGTCGTTTGCTCAACACTTAAAGATTGCTGCCAAAAACACGAACAAGCTGATACACAAACATCAACATTCAAGTGAGTTGCTGGCTTCCACAGCATCCTAGTTCGAAAACAGTGTGAGAACAGTGCTAATCCTTGTACAGCATCGTTCAAATGATGCACAAGACGAAGTCTCAAGCGCAGATTCCACATTTTAATTGTAAAACCTTAGGAGCGAATTTCTTAAAATCGCAAGCATCCGACTCTGTCTTTCTAAAACCAAGTGACACGACTTCGAGCCAGTGCGCGTCACGCTTACTGCGTCAGAAGCATCCAAGGCGCGATGAAACAACACAGGACCGCGATGTGCAACACACAACATACTAATCCTTTCAGGCACGACCGCCACCAATCACTGCAACTGCGGCAGCTCGAACACTTTCGTCTTGACTGCAGGAAACACACAAGGCAGTTGCTAAGCGACAAATCCAAAAGCAAACCTATTGCTGTTAGAAACCACAAACAACTCACGAACGAAAGACGTCGTTCGCTCTGACGACCGACGCCACGCGGATGAAAGGGGTCCGGTCGTCAAAGCGGATCAAGTCCGACAGCGGCAAAGACCAGGGGGGACGCCGCAGATCCGCTCGACGACGTCACAAGTCTCGCTTCCGTAGCCAGCGCGCGACATTCCGTTTCAGAACAGGGCAGATGGTAACAATTAACATTGAGTTCAAATGAAGCTTGCACAATGTGTACTGAGGACGCAGACCGTGGGACGAGAGTTCACATCGCCTTGACTTTGAATTGTCGGCCTTTCATCATCTTCTTGTTTTTCTTGTTGGCTTCGCGTTTCTTGATTTGCTCCTGGAAAGCACCACGATCGAAATTAACACAAACACTTACAATTACAAATATTAAATTTTGCAAACGAGGGAATCTAGGACGTAAGAAGCATAAAAAAGGATATGAAAGCAATTACAACAAAATAATAGTAAATTACAAACAATAAGAGGAAAATATGAAACCTGTTAAAGTAACAATTAACAAAATAATAAAACAAGACAAATAATAGCAACACAAAACTTTTTTTCGCTGCGATATTTCCGTCATTTGTCTTACAGTTGTATTACAATTCGCCGTAACAGTGTTTTTTAGCCTATACTTTAAGAGATTCTGACCGAAATGACTAAATTTTTTTCGGCCATTTCAAAATCATTTCGGTCTATGGCCGAATAAAAAACAGATACAAAACGAAGGGAAGGTGTAAAATTAAGAACGCTAAAAAAGCAAATTCGAACGAATGACCAAGAAAGAAAGAACACGCGCAAGATCCGAGGCTCACATCAAGCTTCCTTTGCTTTTCCGGATCCGTCTCACTCATCATCTTCTCCTTGAGCGCTTTGGCTTTCTCTTCCTTTTTCAACTGAGCAGCCTCTTGCCGTTGAGCGTGAGTCTGCTTCAGATACTTGGCAGTCACGTCCTGGCGGTGCTTGTCAGCGCGGGCCTTGTTCTGAACGAATTTGCGCGATTTTCAGTCGACATTTACTCGCAGACGACATTTACTCGCGTGAAAAAACGATAAGCGCTATTTTCGAAGAAAGCTCGCATAACTAAAATATCAGAAGAAAAACACACGTGAAGTTGAAATTTCACTAGACTAGAATTATTTCGCTTCCGTTTCAAGCGAACAAACAAAAAATAACTGCAGTTTCATAGCTGCAAGCTCGGTGCGATCGTCCTAGCTCTGTCAGAAAAGCGACGAATTGTTCTTAACACCCCGAGTACTCCGAGCATCTTTCGATTCGTCGCAAGACGCGCGTCAAGAATCCGCTTCTTTGAGCGGATTTCCCGCTCCGCGGGAAAATCAAGTTGTAAACGCTTCACGGCAGTTTCGAATTTAACATTGCAAAGAATATGTAGAAAGCAAACTATCCTCTGTAGTCTGTTCGAACTGCTAACCGCGTTTCAAATGGTTTGTGCTGATCTTTGTGAAGTCACTTGTCTCTCTCGGAAATGCACCGTACTAGGGACAGTGGTGCCAAAAGTTTTGATTTGTCGAAAATTTGGGCACAGAAGTTTACACAGTTTTTATAATGAAATTATAGTTTTTTGTCTATGCGTGTATGAACGAAAGTTCACAATGCCGCAGAAAACACATGAAACTATGCAGTATATAAAATAAAAAAAAACTGTCTCTAGTAACTTCGTGTTTTAGTTTGTGAGAGTTGATGAGTAATCATAGCTAATAGAAAATTTGTAGGGGAAAGTTTTTCGCAAAAAGTTTTTTGGGGAAATTTGGGCAAATTGATTCTTTGCACCCCCCAACTAATCGCCTGCTCCCAAACTTATGTTAGAGAGGTAGTAAAAGATTAAATTCTTCAGATCTCGGTTCCCACATCAACAAGCGGCTTTAGATCCTCGGCTCACCTCCTTGCTCAACCTGTATCTCCTCACTTTGTCGATCAAATAGACGGCCATCTTGAGCATGGGCAGCATGTCAGCGATATGGGCTGTGGGCTGGCTGCTCTTTGGCACTACGATCAAAAGAAAAAAGTTAACAAAATTTTTTTTCGCCGTGTGTGAGCGGAGCTCATCATGAGCACGTATAAGCGGGAAAGTCATGACTTGAATAATCATATGGTTAAATTTACCTACTTGTATAGTTAAGGTGGGTCGACATACAACAACGCCTCATACCTGCCAATGTCAGGATGATGACTTTTTCAGTTTCGGGAATTTTTGCAGGCTGCTCATCTCTGCAGACAACAAAGGTAGGCTTTTTTCGCTGAGACGTTTCGGTCGTTTGTCGGAAAAAAGCTTAGAAACTTTCTGGCATTTTTGTATATGACTGTAAAAGGCATTATGACCGAATTGACTTAATTTTTTTCGGTTATTAAAAGAAAACTTCGGTCTATGAGCGAAAAAACAACAACAACAAGCAACACGCGAGCCATTCAACAACAGACTCCATTCATGATCCAGGACTACAATACTGAGTACGAAGATGAGCAGAACGTTCGCATTCAAAACCTTTATTTTGAAAAACAGTCTTACTGATCGCTTGGCTTGGGCCCAGAGAACTGGTCTGATATGTGGAGCGAATCGAAAACGTGCAGATTCTCTGATAACACTTTGATCACCTGCAAACGGGATATACATTGCGAAAAGGCTCACAAGAGCAAGATTCTAATACCATCGCAAACACACGCGCGATTCGATAGGATTGTGTGAAGCAGGGGTAAAGTTTTCGGCGAATGCTATTTGGTCCGGAAACTTAGTGAGCTTTGTGCATGTTTGTGAAACAGGTCGAAACCTTTTACAAAATGATAATCCACATCTACACCGCGACCAGTTAACTATTTCCGAAACATTACATTTACTGACCTTATGTGTCACAGTTACGAACTAAATACCTACATTACATAAAACAACCGAATAATATAAAGTCTCTAGCTCAATGGCTTTTAACCGGGGGCGGGGGAGAGTCAAGAAATTTCCTGGGGGGTTCGAGCCATTACGAGCCCTACAACATGGGAAGTTTGATCCATAATTTTACCAATAAATAGATATGTTGATCAATAAATTTATTAACAATACATTTGTTTTTACAGCTTATTTAAAGTCTGGGGGCTTGAAACAAAGGACAATTACTTCAGGGAGGCGTGGTAGAAAAAAGGTTANGAACCACTGATCCAGCTTAAGTGGTTTAGAAACACTGCTTCAAACGTGTGAGGATTTGTTACGTTGCACTAAACGTGCGCCTGTTTATTATATTTGTTTGTGAATCCCATCACTTTAGTTGTTGGTGATTTTCTTTCACTTTATTCCAGTATGCTGCGACACATTCACGCGTTGAGAAAGATCGACTGAAACGGCAACTTCAGACTGTCCACGGTGCCCGAGATAAAGTTTTTTTTTCAAATCGCGAGCGACTACACAGCGCGTCGACGCTAAATGCAACAATCACAACAACAACGATAAATGCAAACAATCATAACAACAATCAATATTTCCAGGCAAACGAAGAAGGAAACGTCGTCGCGAGCAAACCTTGCTGTCGAAAATCGCATTTGGAACTTCGCCGTAGAGCTCTGCTAAAACGCAGTAATCCGATGGCAAGTTGAACTTGTCGGCGGGTCGGTACTTCTCGACGCAGTACAAGCTCTGCGGAAAAAATACAAACGACTGCAGTGAACAAGTACGAGCGCGATTTGCAATGACTGTTAAAACAAAACACATTCGCAACTGCCATTGCAAGTGATCACTGATTTTACGATTTTACCATTATGATCACTGATTTTACGATTAGCGGTTTACCTGAAGCAGCTCAAAACCTTCAAATGTGCAAAATGATGGTCGACACATTTTTTGTAGCATGGCAATCGAATCACTCTTTTTGTCAGAAATCCATTTTGCAGATATCTTTCACGCACAAACTCCATAATGCCAGTTAAGTTCAGTGCATTGGAACCAGGGACGCCGGAGAGAGGGGGCATTTTACCCCCTGCCCCTTCACAAGGGAGCAACAGAAGCGGAGGTGCTTTTTACATTAAGAGCATCATCGGTAATTTCATGGCTGATCAAGATCGACTTGAAACAAATTCATTGCAACTTTTCGCGCACTCAGAAAAGTCAGAATAGTTTTGTATAATTTCTGTTCTTATTTTTGAGGTCAAAATTGTTGCGCAGCATCCGAATTTGACGATCATTTCAATTATGCTTGCGTTTTTCGCTGAACTAAAGTAAACAGTTTTGGGCGTGTGATACGTAGAAGTGCAACAATGGCTAATGCATAAAAATGCGCATTACGTGTACAACAAATGACTTACAATCAGGGAAGTTTTGTGCTGCTTAATTTTAGCGACTGTTTATTACTCTAATATAATAAACACCACATGCCGGGTTTGGTGTACCGGTTTGTTTTGCTTGTCCTTCCAACAACAAAACGTGTTTGTTTTTGTTTTTTGCTAGTTTCATAGAATTTTCATAAACCGTCAAGTGTGAAAATCACGAGTTTTGTGAAAATAAGTAGTATGTCGGAAAGAAACAAGCGTTTTGGTGTTTTATAAGTTTCAAATGCCGCAAAATTTTTAACCCCCTGCCTGCCCCGGCGTCGCTGGTAAAAAGCTTACGTTGTCGATGACAACCTCTAAACCTGGTCGCTTGTTCGGAATGACAAAGTTCAGTCCCATCGATGCCGATACGTAGGTTACTTGGGAGAAATGAAAATTTGCAGCGGCAGCAGTAGTTTTTCACCAGGAAAAATCATGTAAAAATCTAACTGCGTTCGACTAATGTTAACGAATCCTTGAATTTCTAAAGTTGCAAACACAAGAGCGGCTTATGCACAGCTGCCGAACAGTTAAGAAGGGTATCTTAGACAGGATTGAGTGTTGACTACGTCCCGTGATATCCCGGTATCTAGCACGGCAGATCCGAAACAATTCAACGTATACGCGGTATATCCCCAGGTAGGCGGTATGCACTGGGACCCGTCGCGCAGGGGGCGTAACGAAGTTAGATGGCGCCCACATGTTCGAACCTGAGGTCTTTTGGGAGCAAATGAGTTGTTGAAGAAAGTACTTGTGACATTGTTGGGACTTTTCGGCGCCATCCGCAGCGATTCGGCGCCCGGGGAATTGCGCCCCCTTGCCCCCCCCCCCCC
>JGI24159J19872_10008221_pt1 | contig 13653 bp, 8 predicted proteins | sample Ectturendosymbi4_FD_19872 | JGI IMG/M metagenome (IMG submission 19872) | reverse complement strand
ACGTTCGTAGTGGCGTGTTCAAGTACATGCCTTTCCCGAACAGTCCCGTTTGAAGTCTCTTATGTGATTGTGCGTTTGCAAACTTGATTGCCATTAAAAAGGGACGTAGGGCAAGCAAATTCAACGACCATGGTGCTTTTAAAATTGCATAAAAACTTGTCATTTATTCGCTTAATCCTGCGTAGTAATCATATCAAGAGTTCACTCCCAATTATTTCGACGGCGTAGCTGTCTATTTATAGTAAAATTGTTGGCGAAAGATATCAACGAATTGTGTGCTTTTTGTTTCTTTTAGAGTGCTGGCAAAGCCATTTGAAGTTTGATAAAGAAGACATTGGCATCTGCAAGTGCCCGGAAGTCAAAACGAAACTGCTTCTTGTTTTTAGTTATAATTAGTGCATTTGATAGAAGAAAGATTTTAAAATTTGTTTATCACTAAGTTCGAATTTCAGGCAATGAAATTTGCTGAGACTCCGTAAAGTGAAATTACTACATTTGCAAGAGCTTTGACATTGAAAGTCCTTTCCAGCTGTTAGAGTAAGCTGGGCGATAGAAGCAGATTTGGGTTTATGGTACGAAGACATTTTACAAAAATTGTGGTCAAAAATACAGGCAATACGATGGCATGGCTGTAGACAGAGCTGATACGTTTTGAGATGACAGCAGTTTAATGAAAATAGGAATAAGTACATGTTTTTTCAGCCAAAAACAGTTCGCTTCTGATTATTTTTGCCATATCCACTGCAAATTCTTTAACCAGTTTTCGATTTGATACACTGCTGTCGTAATGTAAAATATGTTCGACAATCATGAAGCTGTTTAGAAGGCCAGAAATGAGAAGGAGGCAAATACTGGTTTTAAAAATTCGTAAAAGGACCTGCTTCTGGCTTTTCAGAACACTGACAAAGCTTATTTAAAAAGAGCACCAACCTCTGTTCTCCTGTCGGAAAGGTAGGTACTTGTTAAAGGTTGTTTTAACTGCTGCTGAGGTATGCACGAAACATCTTTACAAGTAGTACTGTGAATGTTTCAGCTATCACTGCTGCCTGCAGGGCCACCTGCATGATGCACATGTCGATAGGGGGTCTAAAAACAACACGTTTATGAATTGAAGTGTCCCTAACATCTGTGTTTGTATAGCAGCAGTGATTTCAAGCTGTATTGCTTGAAACAACTGGTATTCTGCCTTTGTACCGAGCTGGGAACACGTAGCACTTATCACCATTGTGCAAGCAGTAGCCAGATGAGGTTTTGACTTAGGTCGTGTTTTGTGCAAGCTATATGCCTAATTCTTTAATACCTGGTTTGCTCTAAATTAGTGAGAAACAAAATGCTTGATTGATTTTGCATTCTAATCCCAAAAAGACATCTTAATTCCGACTTATCTCGGCTTTACACAATGCGACGTCTGACTTAGTTTCCTTTTCTCATACTACGAAGCAAGTGCGATCAGTGTTTTTACTTCAACAAACTTGCTTTATAGATATTAGTTCAAATTCATCAAGATTGTAAATTGTAACCAAACTTGTAGCTTTTTTATGATAGATCTCCGAAGCGATTCACTACTTCCTAGCATAATCTTTAAAGCAAAAATCCCCGGCTATCACCTGTATTGAATCGATTCTGGAATAAAGCAGATTTTTAGAACCCACTTATTTGAATGCAGTTTGGAAGTATGCTTTAAATAAGTCTTAATAAATCAGTGATAAGGCTTGATGATCACATCCACAAAGTAAAGCTTAGTAGCACAACCACATGTATAAGTGGTTCTTCAAACACAGGTCCGAAACCCAAAACCAGCATGCCTGAAAGGCATTGTTAAACCTGCAGCAACTTTTTAACATGAGCCACCCTTTTCTTAGGCAGTTTCGTCACTTCTCAGGCGCTATATACGGGTTGCCAAAAATGTCGCTTGCCAAGTATTGGGAAGAAGTAAATTGGCTCAAATAACACTTTTCTTATCGACAAAGCGACAAAATACCAATACAGAGAAACCAATCAACTCTACGAACAATTCATCTCCTTTGCCAATTGCAGCGACATCCCACTTCCCAACGCGAGCATGATAAAAAAATCAAATCAAAACAAAACAATACAATTNGATAAAATTCTCGAATCGGATTTTGCAAAATTGGAAATAAGGTTTTCCGTTAGCAACGACAGNATTGAAAGTAATGCATNCACTGGTGTATATCCCTGCTTGCAGTTTTGAGGTCAGCAGCNTGCTCCTCTCAAACTTCAAATCCTCATCCTAAATCGTTGTTCCNGCCCCTAAGAAAACCAAAAAGGATATTTTTTGAAGAAATATGGTAGGTCTTATGTTAGTGAAAACTTTTTGTAAATACCTAGAAAGGAGGTGCAAGAATCGTTAGCATAACCCACCAAACTTTTTTCATTTTGATCATTTGGTGTTACGTTGTTCCTTGATTGTTGCGTTGTTGCTCATGCTAGAAAGAAGCTTATTACGAAAACGTGAGAAGTTAATAAAATTATTGAATGTGTGAAAACGTTAATTTTGATTTTGTCTCTTTGTGTAGGCTTCGCAAACTGGATGTTACAATCTAATTATGGAAAGTTTTTCCTTATAAGCATTATTACAGTATAGACATTCCATATACAGTGAAAGCACAATAAACCGAATCAAAACTAGCGAGTGATCAAGTGATGATCTCAGAAAGTCGAAGCAGTACCTTTTTGAGACAGCTGGTGGAGAATTAAAATATTTTTATTTCCGGTCAATTCATCAGATCAAGAAAGTTTTTTTCAATTTGGCTTGAAGGTGTCAAACGTGGAGTGAAATAGATGTTTCTTCGCTGTTGAGTCAAAAACCTCCCGCTTTGTTGCAAAGACTTGTTAAGGTCATGATAAGGTTTCCAGAATGGATATAACGTATTCCAATTTGTCCAATACAATCATAAAAAGCCATTTGGCTGATACTGTCTCAAACAGGTTATGCGAACTTGGAACATTTTCAAAACAACGAATAATGCACTTAAGATCCATCTTCAATCTGGCGAAGTTTGAAGCTAGTCGTGAGGTAGCGAAGTTATACAATACGTTCAGCAACACAGATGTGGAACTTATTGCCAAAAGTAGAGCTTCATTTTTGGTCAAAAAAACGCCGTGACATCTCAGAACCGCGGCTTTACATCGCATTTTTATCGAAAGCTTGAACCATTGTGAACACACGGTGATTTCCATGGCACAACCAGTTCCGGAAGAAGCTTGCGAAAGTAGGTTTCATTGATGCAACTCCACAGTGCAGTTTAAATGCTTNGCAAATATTGTTTTTTACAAACTTTCTTCAACATGCTCTTAAATGAGTAAATAGTGATAAAACGTTTGAAACACTTCATGGTATGTTGGTCTTATGCAGTTGATTTCTCTGTATTTTCCAGTAGGATTGCATTTTAGAATTTTTCAACACAAAGCAGTGGTTCATTCACACAAAAATCCCGAGGCAGTGAATAGTAAGCCAAAACTAGTTCAACAACTCCTATGTTGGTTGGAGTTCCAGTTGTCACAGGCGGCTTAATTTCGACTCTGTCAAGGTCATTATCTGAACTATATCAACCTTAAAAATAGCTGAATTTGATAGATTTGTTTGCGGTACCAACGCTTTGCTGCTTGCTGAGAAACTAGTTTTTAACTTTTCTTTTCGATTTTGCTCAAATGTATTACAGAAAATTTCCACAACGTATTTTTGACAGTACCGCTGTTGGTAAATGTGGTTTGGAAAGCTTAATGCGAAGCAGTCACGATCACAGAGGAAGTATGAGAAAGATTGTCATTATTTAAGGTTTGTCCGTACGCGTGGCACAGAACAACGAGACCACTTCTGGCTTATCACGTGATTTGCACGTAGGAAAAATGCACCAAGTGGATGAGGTGGATTAAAGGCGTTCATATCCTTGGTTCCAACCTGATGCTGGTCTTTTTTGACTGTGGACACTCCAAGGTAAGGTGCTGAAAAGTGTTATGTGTTGTGTTTTTATGTGTTCATTCTTCCAAAGTACTTATAAGCGAATGAATAACTCCAAGAATAAAAGGCTTTCTGTTTATATTAATAGTCAACTACTATCAAACAAAGTAAATTGAAATATCTTGGTATTATACTTCGTCATAAACTTAACTGGAAGCCTCAGATATAATATTTGGTAACAAGACAACGATTATTTTTAAGTCATAATTATTAAGCAAGGCTTGCGTCTTTGCCAAAATATCATTTGCCCAGAATGAAACCATTTATTGATCGATTTCTCTAATGTACGTGGGGACTATATCATGGTCCGAAATTCCTGAAAAGTTGAAGTCTTTCATCTTTTTCATTTGGAAAGCAAAAACATAAAAGTCTTGTTCACTTCCAAGATGTCAGTTGATTCTTTTCATTCGTGTGTTTGTTTCAGTTTCTGTAATTTTTTCTATTATGCCTCTTCTTTCTGTAATACCTTCACTGTTCCAAGCACTCACCCATCCTAACTGCACATAAGCATGTTTTTCACTCCTGTGTTTTCGTTTTTCGGTGATGTTGTGCTTTCTTAACTTTCATTTTCAAATTCTTGCATTTTGTCACTTTTTCCTCTTTACTTGTAACGTTTTCAATTTAGTATTGATGTATGTCATAAAAGAGTTGGTTGAGTAGTTGGCCCATAAGGATTTGCGCCAAGCCTTTGTGTCTCAAATATTTCGATACCAATTTGCAGAATTCCCAAATTCTCGATTGTTTTTACCTTTCTATATTTTATTAACATTCAATTAATTTTGGCCTTTGGCATATTGTTCTTTTCATGCATTTCTCTTACTTCGTGGTTTGAGTCACAAAAATGCATGAATAAACCTTACTTGCCTTCTTTTTTAAGTCAGCGAGTCTAGAAACCATTCGGCTAGGTAAGTGTTTATGAAGTTACAAATGTTTTATCTGTAGTGAGTTCGCACAGATGTACTGTGCTGCGTTGAAAGCAAAAGCATTTTTATTATTACGTCCACACATCCATACCGTTTTGCTGAAAATCATGCAGATTAATCCTTGCAATGAGCTGTTTGGCAAAATATTACTGATAGGATAATGCATCTTGACTGAGCTTTAATAGTGCACATTGCAGTCACAATTGTGAAATAATCGCTAGATTTTGGAAAGTTTAATATAAAAAGTTATGATGAAATTAAGTGATTTTTGAAATACGGCAAGTGTCAAAACACTCGCCCTGCGGAAAGCGCTCGACATGTTTGTACGTCATAAAACTGCTGTTTTTTGCTTCACATATTAGTTACAGTTTAAATGAAGTTGGAACATCATGAGGTGGCAACGAAATTCACATTGTATGATTTGTAACGGTTCACAGCTAATTTCTAGCGCTTTCTAATTTCATTCGCATTGGCCTCTAGTGACTGAATGTGAATAAAAAGAAGGTCAAGACAATTCCCACTCAGCCAAACAATTTTCAGAACAACTGAGCGCGTTTCACCTGAAATTTCTGAAACTGCTGACTGCGTCTTATTCGGAAACAAGTACAGCTTTGGCAACCGGCAGTTGAAACTTAAGCAACCGTGAAAAGTTAGAGACTAGAAGCTGGGGTGCACCTGGTTTTCCTCAAGCTTTTTGTTCGTAACCTAAAGCTGAAATACTTCCCACGCCTTTGCAGATTGTGAAAGATGCAAAAGCCTGAGACAAAACTTGTATTTCAATTTTTTTGTAGAATAAGCAACCACAACCATGCTGCACAATCGATCTTGCAAGGTTGGCAAAGGTAAGTGAGCACTGTCTGAGATTTCTTAAAACTTTTCCTGTAATCTTCCATTGCACAATATATCAACTTTCAGGTGAAACACAGACGTACCTGGTCCTTTTCAAAAACTTTGGCATCTTCATGTATTTATATGTCACTGTTGTGTCATAGCTTGCTTGCAAAAATGTGCGCGAACGAAGGGAGAAATCGTTGGTGTAGCTGCTAAACTTGGTAGATCGCGCATTAAAAATAAACTTTTAGTTGTTTTTACCAATTGTTGCTTGGTACTTACATTTTGCCGTGCAAAAGCATATAGCGTAGTATAAAAGCATGTCGTAGACCAAGCCCACTCAAGACCAACATGCTCCTATTCATATCGCACAACTTTATTTTTAGTTTGTAATGAAGGATGACAGGATTTGAAAGACCCCTCTATTCTCTACCGAAGAGCGAGCTGGGCAGACAAGACGGGTTCTTTTGCGCATGGGTGAACAACAGGGTTGAGAAATTCTCGTTTGGCGACAGACTCATAAGTCGCTTCTGTTGCTAAAAAGCACAGCCGTTCTAGAGCATTGTCCAGAATAAGAAAAAGACCATTGCAGGATTACTTTCCCAAAACGTAAAGCTAGGGAATGTAAAGTTGTGTCGAGATGCAAATTTTGCAGTTGTTTTATAGGCTGAAAAATTTTTTATTTTTGAGGAAGATAAACAAACTGTTTAAGAGAAAACAGTAGCACTTGAAGTTGTCTCAAGTTTGAGCGCTGTGTGTACGAAAGAAGCCCTAAGTGTAAACGAAACGTATAGTTTACATTTTTGTTCGAATCAAAGCGAGCTCGGAGCTTAATTACGAATGTGCGTGAATGCAAAATATTTTCGTTCAGTCAAACCAAGCTGACCATGCTAGCAAAATTCTGTTAAACAGTTTAAAAATTTGAGATTAAGATGAGTCAAATGAAGATATTCTTCGTCACAAGTAATTTTGCCTAAAGCAAATAAGATTGAAAGTAATTGCACAATACTGAGTTGAAGAAACAACAATGTTGTGCCAAGCATTGTCGCCAAAAGCATAATCTTCGCGAAAATAATCTTGAGATTTTGCCAAACAAAATTAAAATGATAGTTTCGAATTTTCAAAGCGTATAGAGACAGTTATCATTCGCAGCGAGTGGTTTTCGACTGTTTCTGTAGAGAAATTAAAGACAATATAGTTGTATCAAGGAAAACCTCTGTTCCGACTTGATGAAGTTGATTAAAAATCTCAATTAGGCTTCACAGCAAAACGGTGACTGGCCTACCCTGCCACAGGATCGCCCGAACAAAACCAGGGCAGGACAAGGAAAGACGAGAAGTGGGTGTTTGTTGTACTCTGGGTGCGATCGACGTGGCACCTCGCGTGCGAAGAACCTTTGGCGTAAACCGACCCGTGCCGACAAGTGCCTGGAGTCACGTGACGCCCCTCACTGAATAGAAGTGATGCCGTCAGGCCGTAATCAAATCTGTCCGTCTTTTTGTTGCGCGTTTAATTCAAAACAGACGATTCTTCGTTGAAAAACGTACCTCGACGCAGTGAAGAAAAGGCCTTCTCCATCCAAGATTACATCCGTTGTTCAATCCCACGCTTACCGGTTTTATGTGCCAGGTGGGGTAGCGTGGGTCGCTGACTGGTCAGGATCTTGACTACGAACGCCAGTCGTTAAGCTACGTATAGTAGCACTCTGGGGTAGAATGTAAAAATCGGTGCTTGTTTGACACACTGGACATGCGGAGTTGATATTTTTGTTTGGTTTTATTCTACAAAATTTATTTGATATAACCATTAGATGTACGCATTTTCAGTTTTGAAGTTTGGCTATATTTTGCTTCTAAGCGGCGGTGTTCAAAAGAAAGGTTTCGAAAGCAATATCTCCCAAAACTGTACGAAAATAGAAACTAAAAAAAAGAAAGGATTGGATAGATTAGTCACTCTTTGCTGTTTAGGTAACAAGGTATGGAACGTAAAACCAGTCTTTATTACGTACCTACGTTCATTAATAAGAGTTTCTTGTTACTGCCATTCAAGATAAATAGTTGTGTTATAAATGTAGGCCCAGATTATTGTTTTTCTTCCAAATTCGCCTTCGCTAGTCAGTTGGAAAAATTGTATTGTCGATTTTGGCCTTTGAGACATTTTGACTTTTGCTTGCAAAAACATGTTTACGTTCACATTATACCACGATTAATATTTCCAAATTTTACCCTATTTACACAATTTACTATCTCACCTGATTCTGAAACCAACACCGGTTTTGTAGCTAATTGGCAATATAAAAACTATTTGTTTTGCCTGACCATGTGAGCAAAAGAGTTTGCGTTTTACCGTGTGTCTTGTTTTTTCTAAACAAAACCCTTGCTATCTTTTGCGGTTTTAAGGCTAATTTAACAAGCTTTACAATTTGAAAAACAAAGAGACTTGATACAACGCACAATGCTTGGCGCCATTGTTATCTTTTGCGTAGAACCTGGAGTTAGTAGGCTTACTTTCTATTACTTGCACATTGCAACTGTGTTAACTTTACTTGAAGACATAACTATCAACTCATGTTTCTTGGTTTATGAATATCAACTCATGTTTCTTGGTGTATCGTTGACAGGACAGTTTTATTTTCATTATGTAAGATTGCCTTTTGTCTTCTTCATCGCTTTTGTTGCATTTAATCTGGCAGAAGCACGTGATCCCTGTATCTTATGGACAATCTATTCGCAAACGCATGATTGTTCTGCAACTCCACCTAGATAAACCGTAAACAAAGCAGGTTAGTCAAAAATATGGACTGTAAGAGTTCTTTTTTCGAGAATTTAACTTTTCGTATCAATCAGTGTGCAGACGTTTCATGGCTCGCATACGAGTAGCGATAACTGGTTGTTATGTACTCGTAGTACGTCTTACATAAATAACTAGCGAATGAAAGGCAATAATCGTTGGTTGCAGGTAAATTTTTGACGAAACGTGTTTGGTTCCTCGTAGTCTTGCAATTCGTTGGAAAGCGCTGAGAGAAGCAAATGATAATTTAAAGAATGATTTTCTGCTGCACGCATTTAACTTTGCTTTCAGAACTTCTTGTAAGCAGCTGATATTAGTAACAGCACACATGATGACAAACCTTGCTTCACATGAAAAAGAGCCTCAACCAGTGAACCTGGGTGAAGCGTTGAGAAACATCCATTGCTTGGTCTGAATTAGCGCTTAGGTTCAATTGTAGTGTATGGCTGTTGAGAGAAATAATGCTGAAACTTTGCTTGGTCGATGTTTGTGCTTCTGGTGCGCGCAGGATCGGATGGCTTGCGGTTTCCCGTGTAAGCAGTCATCCATGTCCCGCACGCAGTCAACCATGCGGTTGACCAGATTGCGAAAGACGCCAGTGAGTCGTTCAGATTATACAAGCCAATGAGTGAGATATGGAGGTGATGTACTTTTCGCTGGTGTTAGAGGTGAAGGGAGGAATGCTGTTTATTATTGAGATTTTAACCAGTGTTACAAAATGAAAGTTATATGTTTTTGCTTTACGATAATGTACTAAAGTTTGTATGGCAAACTAAATTATTGGTCATCCAGCCACACTGAATAAAATGTAAGGTTTTTGGACACACGTGGATATTGAAAATGTTTCGACAAAGCTACGTATGGAATATATTCTACAGCTAGAACAAAACAATTGCTAAATAACATTGTTGTCAATCAAAATAAAAACATATTCATTGGTTCTTTAAATTTGAACTTGTAAAGGTCAAGGCTCATCATGAAAAACATTTCATAAGTGTTTTGAAACAAGTGGCGCATTTAGAAACTTCAATATTAGATTTAATTTAAAACATGAAATAGGATGGAATTTGTAACATTTTTTCGAAAGAATTGTATTTTTATGTTCGATTATAATAAACTCAAGACCGTTTTCAGTTTTTCTAACTCAAAAACATCTTTCTGGCAGTCCCATATTCAAACGTTTAAATCCATATTTAAACGTTTTTCAAGTTTACCAAGTTGCAAATTTCATGCTTGCATGCGGTGTGGTGTGCGGGATTAGACATAATGATGAATACGCGTTACCCGTAAATGAGTTGCACAATGATTTGTCAACCAACCATCGCGATGCTGAAATACTAGAAGCTAGATTTTTGGTGCAACAACATCTTGAAATTTATAATATGTTCAAAGAAAAACTTATTGAAATGCGCTTTTTTATTTGTGCTTCCCAGTTGGAAAACTTCAAATCATTACCGTAAGTTTTTGAGCATGTCGGTGGCGGTAGTTGCTGCGGTGTGCTGAGCCTTTTGCAAACAATTGCGAACAATGGAATAAGAATCAGAAAAGATATAAAGCAACTACTGGCCACAGTAGAATGCTTCATCAACTAGGTTAGCTCACTAAAAGAAGCTAGCTGTGGTTGATGATGCACACTAACATGGTTTTTACTCGACTTTAAAACGCTGTATTTAAACATTGAACAAGCCATGGTGTGGATTCTTTTCCGGTGCAACTACTGTATATCTATATCGTTTGCGTTATCTATGAACAGCTACTGTTGTAATTAAAAGAACTTGCAAGCGTCAGGTATTTTTAAACATTTGGTCAAATTTAACGCCAGAAATATGGCAGATATGTTTGAAGAGGTAAATGTTTTAAATAAATGAACAAGAAAACCAATGCATCACATCAAATCTGTCTTTATCTAGCATGTTTCAATAGGCACTTAAAACTGGAAATCCCCTTTGTGACTCATCAGTGAAGCAAGTTGAACATTTTCGAAAATCTGCATGTACCGTTCGCAATGCACAAGAAAGTTAAGAGAATTAATTAAAATCAAGTTTTTCATGAAATATTTTTTATATAATATTTACGGACCACAGATACGTAGTAATGGTATACAATGGAGCTACACCTTTAATCTATTCAGACACAACTACCCATTGATTTTCTCTCAGAAATGTCCTTTGTAAGAAATGTGATTAGCTTTTAATTTAATTTAATTTATTTGTTTATGAGAAGACACGAAGTCCATAATATGAACACACACACTCTGCAGAACGCAGGTTGATAAAAACAGACAATACAGAACGTAGTACAATGCATTGAAGCCGGCGGAATCCAGGGTTACAGACACGTTTTGCAACTGCATTGAAGACAACTTTTGAGGTTGTCTCACTTTTCAACACTGAAACTTTAAATGACTTCAAATAGGGAGGAAAAGTTGAAACCGAAAAATACGTTTTAGCAGAAACCGTTTCTTGAAAATGAATATCGTTTGGTGTTTGAAAGTGACAAACTGTCGATGTCCGAGTATAAGAGCTGAATGTAGCGCCAGTCAACGAAAATAAAATTGTAAAGTGTTCGACAGGAAAAAGCGTGTTTTGAAGTCAGCGGATTGCAGCTTTCTAACATGGCAGTTGTAGCTCAAAGCTTCTACCTCTGCTGGTAGCCGAGTATTCGGAAATGTAGGGTGGACGTTTTTCACTTCGCCCACTTTGCTTTCCGTCTCCACGGTTTCCACGCGCCGTCAACGTTGCAAAAACAGTGCTTAGTCAACTGTGACCATCGCAGAGTTTGTTTCAAAATGAAGAGACGATCAAGCAACGGCTCATGTGAGACATCTAGCGATTGGTGCTTGCATGTTTTTCAATTATAGCTGGGTTTAGCGGTGACGTTGTTTCTATAATGCATGTGTTTGAATAGTTTGAATGCGGCCGTCCTTTTTTAAGGTAAATTCTGCAGAAGTCTAAAAATTAGTTTTGCTGACAGAGATTGGTGAAATATAGTTAACAAGAAATGTAGTTATACTGTACAAATCGCTTTATTATTTTGATGGATTTGCACCTTGCTAGACATTACGCAAACAAGTGACCTTTTCAAAATCACTTATCTTTGTGACATTTTCGTTCAAAGTAGTTCTTCAATAATAGTCCATGAGCAGACTGAATGCATTTAATAAGAATTTTTTTATGTTTTTGTTTTTATTTCAGAATGAACATCATCAGACAAGCTTTCTAGTCGATGACAAACACCTGTCAGCAAGCAAAGCACCCTACAATGATTGAACAAAGAAATGTTAAATGCTTACTTATTTAACCTCTGCCTGAATATTTTGATTGTTCTTATGCAATGCACTTGTAAATACTATCGTCACTAAAACACAGTTGATCACTTCGGTTTTAACCGTAGCTATGCACTTCATTCTTAGATAATTGTATAACAATTTGCTTGTAAGTAAGTCAACCCTTCCAGTACGTTAACGTAACCTTAACACCTTTGATTTGTGGTCTTTCTCGCATCGACTTTTTACCTTAAGAAGCAGTGACTTGCTGAGAAGAAAAAAAAAGTCCAACTCAAGGAGTAATGACGCACTTTGATCACAATATGTGCTGATGATAGAAATTACGTTTTCCTACCTCCAATACAAAAAACGCGAAGTTAGTAAACGTCGATAGCACGTTTTTATCGCTTGAAAAACATCGCAGTTTCACTGTTATCAATTTATCTTTTGCTTTACTGCTACCTTAAAATTACCACCATTCCGAGATGAAACAGAGGTGCGACCCTTAAAAGCTGCAAGCACTTGTTCACAACACTTTGACGCTTCTAGGCTTGTGGGACACTTATTTCCGAATACAAGCGACGTGTTCAAGTTCAAGCGGCAAAATTGCAACACGCTTTTAGCGCATGCTGTTATGTAGAAATGAGGAATCAAGACACCACGTTACAATTCAGAAAAAGCAAAGCAGGAATAAGAAACTGCACTATATGTCTTACCTATTCGTTTCTTCAGTTGGGACCACTCTCTCGCATGAAAATGACATGCTGATTTCAGTAAAGGTTTGATGCGTTGATCGATGCATTGCTTGGAGCAGCTGTCCTATTCTGCTTCCATTTGACTACATTGCTCGCCATGCGTGTTCAACATGCCCGTGCTTCAATCTTCTCAGAGGAGACAGAACAAAATTTATTTTGCATGTATTGCTTTGTGCCAATGTCATGCTATGTGCAACGCTTGTTTGTAAATATTGCTTTTCTTTACACCTAACCACACTGCTTAGACTTCAGTATTGTACAAAGGTACAACCGTATAGAATATTGACAATGGTTGGTTAGAAAACTCTCAACACTCTGGTGCAAAAACATCTTCTCACGCTTTCAAGTGCAATGAAATAGTAGTTTAGCTTGGGTGCCCGAGGTGCTTGCTGTATCAGTTTGTAACTGTGATCACTCAAAGCATTCCAACAAATTATTTGCTGAAAATTTAATTTGCCTTTGCTTGAAACTGTGAACATTTTGAACTTCGTTTAAAGTTTATAATAAACAAGATTGGTACGAAAATAAACACGAAAGTAATTTAAGAAAACTGAATTGATGCCTGCTGAGATATTGATGTTGCAATCGCAGGTACTTTGATTAGATCACCAACCAACCAAACAACGGTTTTCACGTTTAAAAGCCTTAATCTAATTACCAAGGTTACGTTTTATAAACTGAAACGCATTGTGTAGACAAAATATACATTTAATTTAAAGCTTTTGCTAACCTTTGTATGCAAAACGTCCAACTACAATGAAATCCGTATTTGTCACGTGGTATCTGACAGGATAAGATGCGTTTAAGCAATAAATAATAGTATGCTTATCACGCCCTATCAATCTGTAAACGCGAAGATCAGATCGAACTTTGTCATTAAGTGCTAAGCTTCCTGCATTTAACGCTTCGCCTGCAGCCAAAATGTGTTCAAATGTTAATGTAGGTTGCGACAAAGAGCAGGGGGTTTAGGATCCCTTTGAATGCCATTTCTCTATTAGATTACCTAAATTTTTTAATTTCCAAAATCTATTTTGAGTCAACAAAATAGTTCTTAACTGAAAATTAACTAGCCCAAGTGTTGACATAACATCCCTTTTTATTTATAGA
>JGI24159J19872_10008219_pt1 | contig 13654 bp, 6 predicted proteins | sample Ectturendosymbi4_FD_19872 | JGI IMG/M metagenome (IMG submission 19872) | reverse complement strand
ATGTCTTGTACTACGTTCTGTATAGTCTGTTTTTATCAACCTGCGTTCTGCAGAGTGGGTGTGTTCATACTATGGACTTCGTGTCGGCTCACAAACAAATAAATTAAATTAAATTAAACATGGCGTCACAAGATTAAGGAAACTCATTGCTTTCAAGTCTCTATTTCTTGCTGGACACTTGAAACCATATCGGTAAATGTTCACAAAACACCGGTGGGATGTTTTGAATATACAGTGGCACCCCATGGACGACCACCCTGCTATCACGACAGCTTTAACTGCCTGAACTGGCGATTATTGATGAAGCTCGAAACGATACATATATTTCATTCACAAGAGTGCGACTGCATTAGCACAAGAAACAAAACGGGAAACTAGTGCTGCATTATAAAATCAGCTAAATCAAGCATGTTGAAATAGTAGGCTACAGTTTCGAAATTTGGCTCAGATCAATTAAACATCCGTAACTATCTTCAGTTTTTATGTAATTGGACCCAACCGAAAAAAACACCCGTTTTTTTAAAAGCCATGAAAAAAACAACAAAACCCGCCAAAAAACAGTGATAGCGGGAATCGAGTCAATGACTCGACTCGAGTCACGATTTTCGGTGACTCTGACTCGACTCGAATCACGTTGATAAAAATAGTGACTCGATTCGACTCGAGTCACGTTTTTCACAGAATGACTCGACTCGACTCTAGTCACAATCAGTGACTCGCGACTCGAGTCAGAGTAATCTTTACAATATCTCTGAGTTCCTGATGGACAAACCCAGTTCGTTTGCACACACAGAAATGAGCATTTAATACTTCAGTTTTGATCAAGTTTGGCCGAAATTTTGTGTTTTGACTGTCTGGTCGCGCTATGCTGCATTTTAAGGATCAAGTTTCCCCAACTTTCATAGAGGTAGACCTGAGAACTCACTTTCACTGACGGGTCATCAGGGCACAATACACTGACACCTTATCGTGGTTTAATGTCGTATTTGCGTATCGTGATCATGGCAGTGGGCCTCATACTGTGACGTTAAGCCTTTTCCCGATACCAGTAAAGTGATTCAAGTTTTTCAGATTCAAATCCAAACCAAAAACTATATTGCAAAATATAATGCAAATGCAAACATCGAATCTTGTTTAAATGCAAATTCCTGCCACTGTTATTAGCTTAAGCCCATGTGGGAACGCGATTACGCCACATCTAATGTAGAATTCGTAACAGCAATATAAGAGCGAACCTGGTCAAATGTCTAATCTCAATCGTTATTATACTGAGGATTGTCGGTTTGACTCTTTCTTGATCGGCTCAGGGCGATGCAACATAGTGCCTACAACAAATGGCTCCCAACGTGTCGGTGGCTGCAATCAAGTGTTAACTTCCAGTCATATAGTAACCTGTATTCCTAAAATTAAACCGAAAGTTACAGTAATCTGCAGTCCCAAAACTGAAGCGAAAGTTGCCAAGATGTTCAAAAGAAAATATTCAATTCCAATCCAGATCTGTTCAAAAAAAAAATGACAACATCCAAATCCATCAATATATCGAAATGTCGCAAGATTTCAATCCAAGTGCATGTTCATTTCTGGCCATTTTCATGTATTAGGCATGCAAAAAACACACTTTTAATGCAACGCCAACCGAGAAGTGCAAGAATATCCCCTCGTTTTTGCAATGAACCGCACCTATTGTACATTCTTTTTGTAAAGGTTGTACTTGGCACCACCTTCACATCCTTGTCAAAGCACTACTTTGTTGTGATTGGAAAGGCCAAGCAGCAAGTGAACAAAGTTTCACGCTGTGGCACCAAGCAACAATAAAATCCCACGTTGTCCTCATCTCATTTCTGCTTGTTCGCGCCACATGGGTGTTGTTCATGACGTACATCTCATTCGTGGTGATTTTCACATTCAACACAATGCTAACTGAGAGGCTGCAACACTTGCAGCACTGTTGGGCTAGACTTTTTGAAATGACTGAGAGTGAAAGAGACAAGTACAATGCAAACTGAAAAAACTTAGATATAAATAACCTGCAATCAAACTTGTTAAAACAACATCGGGCACCGTTGTCTAACTTATCAGGTGCCATTTCCTATCATGTTGGGCACCATTTTCTAACTTATTAGGCGCCATTTTATGGCATGTTGGGCGCCATTTCATGGCAAAATAGTCATAGAAAAAAACGTGAAATTTTGTGTGACTCGACATTCACTAGAGCTTGCACACCAATGACTCGAAGCGACTCCACAGTTCTTGTGACTCGACTCTGACTCGACCAACTCATGACTCTGACTCGACTCGAAAAATTTTTAGATGACTCTGACTGGAAGACGTTGTGACTCTGACTCGACAAAAATAGCTCGGACACATCACTGCAAAAAAACAGACTTCACTTTTCCTTTGCAAAATGTACCATGGAGTAAAAATTAAAATAAGCAGCACACTTGCACAGTAAAGTGAACATTTTTAATGAAACAAAACGAACGGCAACAAAATTTGAAGGACTTGAAAAAAAGAGAAGAATAGTTTGAACAGTTTGAGTAAATTCTATTGGTTACCTTCTTCAGCTGAAATCGGTATAATTTCATCAATTTTTCTGTCTTCTCTGGATCCAAGCTGTTTCTGATGTTGGACCATACCAAACCATATTTTGAAAAAATACACTAGGCCCATAGGCTATAGATGCTGAACTAGCAAAACATGTACATAAACTTGACGTGCGTTGCAGGCATCTGCATCGCCTTGAACTATTGAGGCAAGCACAAGAGAATGATGGTAATTCGGGGCATTAGACTAACAGGAAAGCAACCAGCAGCAATAGAATTCCCTCGACGAGTTCACTCTACTATTGCTAGGTTGCACTATCATTATATACGGATAAGTGAATTACGATAATTCGCTTGTGGTGACTATCACAGTGACTTGTTACTTATGGGCACCATGTAGTGGTGACCATTTATTTGCATGTGACGCCATCTCCATGCCGCCACACAGGCTCCTACTCCGCTCCTGTTTAAAAAATTTTGAATCCCGTGTCAAGCGAAATTTCTGACTTGCGAAACTTCTGACTTCACACCATGTACGCATGCACTGAGTAATATTCTACATACCAAATACACTGATAAAACTGATTTTCTGGCCTGAAACATTTGTGTTTAGGTAAGTGTGTCGGGTTCGGGTTTGGGTTAAATTGAGAAAAAGCAAAATAATTCAGGTCAAAGACTAAGTCCGAAAATTTTCAAAGGTTGAAGTTCTTCCAGTGCTATAGCTTGATGCGGGTACCTGGCATCTAACCAATATGTTTCAATTTACACAACACACATCAAAAAAGTAATTCCCAGACTTTAATTCTTCATTCTGAGAAGCGAAATAACTGAAAAACAATAGCAGGTCAGAAATTTCGCAGAAGTCAGAAATTTCGCTTGACACAGTGTCCGGAAATTGTTTAAATTTGAGAATCCGACTCCTGTTCAGACTCCGGCTGCAATTGAGGCAACTGAAAATTACCAATGTTTTTACTTCACAAATGACCACACAGACTCCTGCTACTATTCCCAAATTGAAAAGTGACTCCGGTTCCGGGTCCAATTTTTCAAAAATTTTCCACTCTAGGACCTGATACGGGTCCGACAGGAAAACGCAGCATCCTTCCGGAGTCGAATCTGGCACTCCTGGTCCATGGCCACCTTTGCTGTGTTGCTTAAGGCGGGCTTAGACTAATGAAAAGTCGTAGGAACTCCTACGAAGTTGAGCTACAGTGTGGTTTACACGCTTAGGAAGTCAGGGGAAGTTCAGGGACGACTTCGGGTGATTTCCCAACCTGGGGAAAGAATCTAAGCTGGGAATTAGAGATGGCACGGGCCAGCATTTTGCAGACCGGCCTACCCGGAGGTAACAAGAAACCGCCCTGCCCGGACTGTTTATGCTAAACCGGAAATTATTTTCCGGCCCGGCCCGTAATATAACGTAACTTCAAACGCCAAGTAACAAGACAGTGGCTACAGAACCATTGATGGATCTTTAAATTTGAAACCTTATTCAACGACCTCCTGTAACGTGACACTGACAGTAACGCAGGAGGAGAATGCAGTAGGCTTTGTAGTAACATAGTAAACACAAAAGGTAAACCTAACCCTAACGTAGGCCTAACCTAATGCTAAGCTAATCCTAACCTAACCCTATGCTAACACTAACCTAGCCTAAGGTAACGCTGACCTAACCTTAACCTAAAGCTAACACTAAGGTAACGCTAAGCTAACGCGCTAACGCTAACCTAACACTAACCTAATGCTAACTCCTAAACCTAACCCCTAAAGGAAAGGTTTGGAAAGTTTTGAAAAAAAGTAAATAAAAACTGGTCCCACGAATTGAAACGTGCAAGCATTCACTTACGAAAACGTAAGGCTTCAAGTCAAGAAAACCCTCAACCACTGGCATGGCAGACATGAAACCTATCCGTTAGGCTACCACATCAATGCCAGTTGAGTGACAAAGTGACCGTTTTATTCGAACCGCGTCATGCGAGGCGGTATGGTCGAATAAGTTTTGAAATTGGAAGATCCATGGGTGGTTCCACAGTCACTTCCAAGTAACAACACGTAAGTTTTCAGTTCACTGTCCTTTGGACACTAAAACCATGTAGTCTTAAGGCAATGGCTATACGTCAGCCATGGAACCTTCACTTTTGAAAACGTATTTGTCTGCCGACTGTAACGTGTCACACGACAAGTATGCCCAAGAATTGCTAATAGTAACATACTAAACCTAAACCTTAAATCGAAACCTTAAACCCTAACCTAAACTTAGCCTCTTAAAACTAGGGGTTCCCAAACTGGGATACATGTACTCTTAGGGCTACGTTTTCTATCTGAAGGGGTACATTTAAGGTTAGGAATTCAAGGGAAAAATATGTTCACATATAGGCTATGTCATTTCAAAATATTTATGCATTCATCTGTGAATATTATTTTCAAAGGAAGTGACTACGGATACACCTGTCCTGACAAAAGGGTCAGTTTGTCGTTCAAACTATGTGGATAGTATAGTGTAATGGTTATGCGCTATACCTCTGGTTTTTGGTTTGAATCTCACTTTGCCGACTTTCGTTTTGTTTTTTTTCATTACTTTTTATCAGGCTTAGGTTTTATGTTTACGGGTTAGTGTTAGGTTAGGGATAACGTTAGGTTAGGGTTAGGTTAACTTAGCTTAGGGTTAGGTTATGGTTAGTGTTAGGTTAGCATTGGGTTAGGGTTAAGTTAGCTTAGGGTTGGCTTAGCTTAGGGTTAGCGTTAGGTTAGCATTAGGTTAGGATTAGGGTTAGGGCTACGGTTAGGATTAAGTTTAGGGTTCGGGTTATCTTTTACATTTAGTTCGTTTCTACCAAGCCTACTGCACTCTCGTCGTGCGTAACTGTTACGTCACAGGTATCGTATTAAGTTTCCTAATTTCAAGATCCACAGGCGTATCTATAGCCACAGCCATTTTCAAAATCATGCTTATTGGTAAATATATTTTTGTTATTTTCCTCAACCTTCTTGTCATCAGAACTTTTAGGGGTACATGCCCATCTATCGAAATGCTGAAGGAGTACATGGCCAGAGAAAGTTTGGGAACACCTGCCCTAAACCTAAATCTGGGTAACAGCGACAGACTATAAATGAAAGTGTTTGTTGCTTTGATTGATTCTTAACATGGTTCACTGATTTGCATGGAATCAAGTGAAACGGAATATGAGCAGAACAGTGAAAAGGAAAGAACATCAGCAAACAATTTCACTGTTAGATTTTGAAACTTTGCAAAAAACAAAAACTTCGCCTTGTTGGCGAGCAGACCGCAGCGGCCTGGAATGACATCACCACTAAAAAGGTTGTTAGCAGACTGTTTCAAAATCTTTGGCGGACAGCCTGAAGACTGGACTGTTAGCGGTTTATGCCATCTCTAATGGGAATAGTGACGCTTGCACTTGCCACTTGCAGCTTATGCCAAACCAAGGCTTCTTACCACAGTACATCTATGGAGCTAGCCTAATCTTGCTGAATAGCATATTTCACTTTTTCTCATTCGTCAGTGTCTTGCTGAGGTGTACGGAGTCTGAAATTTTTGACTCCAACTCCGTTCCTGCTTCGCTAAATATACTCCGACTTCGCTCCGACACATTTCAAAGTTTTGGACTCCGACTCCTGCTCAAACTCCAAAGTCAATTATCTAAACTTTTGGCAGTGTCTAAACGACTGCATCCGGTTTTCGCATTAAAAAGTCTAAAAAACGTATCAAATTAATTTGCTGATCACCGCAATACATGTCAGTTGCTTCTCAGATAAAGGATTAAGGTGGCCATAATTTTTTTACCTTATATCTTAACCATTTACCTTAACTGCAAGCACTAACCATCAACATTAAACGCTAATCCTAAACCCTAACCGCAGACATTAACACTGAACTCTAAATGTTTTCTATAAACCCTGATTTGAAAAACTAACAGTAACACAAAACCCAAATCCAAAATGCTAGACTTAACGGTTACCCTAGTCCAAAAGCTTAATTTAATTATAAAAACTTGTCTGCTTTTCGAAATGTACATCACAAGGGGTCCAAAAATTTTGACTTACAATATTGTGTAAGCACATCACAAGAAAAACCAAATACAACAAAGGAGTCACTCCAACTGAGGATTGTCTAGTGACTAGACACTAGACTCTAGTCACTTCCCATTCGACCATGTTGATAGTAGTGAGATGTTCTCCAACTCAGTTTTATATCTGGCAGATAACTGGATGCGGGATAAGGTACTTTTTGTCCTTCGAAACAGAGAACTGGAAATGCTCGTTGTTGACACGCTGCCTAAACTTTTTTAGCTCAATTTTATTGGCCAACATATTTTTAACGTATCACCATAAACAAGAAATTGTCCAAATCTTTACACACGTGAAACACCAACCTAACCTTACTTACATCCACGTTGTATTAAAATTTAAAGACTTCCTGTGAAGTATTATTGCACATTTGAAGGTTATGTTATGACATGCTTTGTAAAAACAATCTGCAATAATAATAATCAACAATAAACAAAGTAACCTCTTATTAAAAAAATCAACTCCGGCTCCACTCCTATTTTCGAAAATCGTCAAGACTCCGGCCGGAGTCCACTCCGACACCCTGGCTCCTGTCCGCCTCTGGTGTCTTGGTCTTGAGGCGCTCAGTGGTTAACTCCTCAGGCAACAAGTACTGTTCTAACATTCGCTTTATGTGTGACATATATCTTTCAAGGGCCCTCTTGTTTTCTCATCAGTATGGAATACAAATACTGTAATACCTTTATCTGAACTGTTTTTAATATGTACTCTTATTTGTTTGCCTTAACGAATTATGATCACCTAGCACAGGTTAATATGATTCAAACTTTCAAACTTTGTTGGACAAGCAAAAGAAATACGCTGGAACTGTAGTCTGGAAACTTTATTGACACTACCTGCTGAAACACACCAAGCTGTAAGTCTTTGAAGTTGGACAGATGCAAAAATCAATAAATGTCAAGTTGGTTCACAAAAGCATTTCCAACTATACACATATATTTGCTGTGGATGACCTCTACCTCAAATGCAGTTAGATATTTTATTGATGTAGGCCTAATCTACAAAATGACATGCGCTCAGAAAAATTATCAACATTATCAATACCCAATGATATGTTGTGATCTGTCACAATGGACATTAGTAGAAAAGAACAATGATTGAGCCTGTTTTTTTTCTGTCATACACTGGAATGTCCTTGAAATGAACAAAAAAAATTAAGTCATTTCAGTCAGAATGTCTGAAAATATAGGCTAATGAACACTGTTACAGTGAGTTTTAATAAAGCTGTGAGACAAATGACGAAAACGTCTCAGCAAAAAAAGATGTTTGAGCTAAGGTAGGGGTTCTCAACCTTTTTTCTCCCCTTCCCTTGCCAGCTTCCTAACATAAAATTTACCCCCTGTTTTTTGTTTACTCACTAGAGCTGTAGAAAACTGTACAACAGCATCATTAAATTTACCCCAGTATAAGTAAAACTTACCCGCAAGGGATGAATTTACCCTCGGCTGAGAACCCCTGAGCTAAGGGATTTATACTCAAGGCTTCATTACACATTTGAAAATATTATTTTCTGGTTGCTGACAATTTCCACATGAAGATTAATTTCTTACTTGGTTAAAACCATCAAGAGCCACTAGTTTAGTCTTGTATCAAGATGTTTGTGCTTTCACGAGCAGGTCTACGTCTTAAATGTTATCTGACAAACAATTCCTGCATTTACATTTAAAATTGCAGTGCGAATGAAAGAAAGAAATAGGTACTGTTGAAACACAAACATGCTAATTGCTTAATTTATCACATTATGTGCTTCTTGTTCAAGCCTGCTTTAATATTTTGTGCTTGTTTTAGTTACAAACCTTACAAGTTTTTGAAACCATCTTTCTGCTGCATAAGGTCATACTTAAAGTGATGAATTAAAATATTTTATAGCCTCTGAAAGTTAAATTGAAAACATAATGCATTAGAGATTTACAGTGCAGAATAGGCCTCATCCAAACCAGCATTGTGAAATGCACGTGGTTTTGTATGATCAAATAAACATTAACTGCATCAGTTTATCCCAAAAATTTGGTTCTATCATTTTATGCATGTTGGCAACACCAGCTAACCAAATAATTTTGTAGAAGTAAGGTTTATATTTTTCGTTGACTGATTACTAAACCAACATGGTTTTACATTGGAATATTTGAAATGTTTATCAACATAGGTAACTGTATGATTTTAGGGCTTACCAGTTTGTTTAAAAGAGCAGGTCAATGCTATACACATATGCTAGCAACAGACTGAGTGATCAAGCTCAGGTCAACTCTACAGAATTCTTGATTTCAACTCCTGTTATCAAGATACCCAACTCTTCATCACTGAACAATTCTTCACATGCCATGCTTGCTGAATACATCCAATAAGAAACTGCTGTCTATTTGTATAACTAGCTTTGTGCCAAATAATATCCTGCAAGGTAAGCAGTAGCACTTTGAATGATCAATATTGAAGTATTAGAAATATTTTGAGGAGAGAGGTGCAACACTATTCAGTATTAAACATATATGTAGAAACACAAACAGTGTTTGTTAACTTGATCAGTAAGCTATCACAATATCAAGTTTGTGGGAAGTATGTACATACTGCATTTTTATTTATTACAAGGCTTTAAATGTGATCACTTGAAATAACCAGGAAATCTATACTTCACCAAACAAAACCAGGCAAGATTTAGTCTACATGTATTGAATATTTATAAATTTATATCTTTGATTCGATGGTATGTCCAGTGGAGTTATTGCAGGCATGAAAAACTATTCAAGTTGTTGTTAATGTGGAATACACAAAAGCCAACCTGCAATCACATCTTGGAGTCAGCAGAGGAAAAATTTCCTCTTCAACGAATCTATATTTCCATCAGGCCTAGGCCTACATGTTTGAAGCAAATGTTTATAAGCTTTTTTCTGTGATCTGGTGCTAGTTAACAACTTTTTTCTGAGCTCTCAAGTAGTTTAAACCACAAGAAGACAATTCAAAGTTAGGCTAGCTTATTGTGGGCTTAGTAGTCTAAACGAAAATGTGCAGTAAACTTCTCTCTGGCTGAGCTGACAACCTGCAAAACAGAAAATTAACTGCAAAACAATTTTTGATCATTTCCACGTGGAAGATCATATCTAGTTTACCTTCACAGAGTTTGTGTATAGCCTAGCCTAAATAAAAATTATTAGACTACAGTGAATATAATAGGGACACTGTGATACAGTTCAAGTGTGTCACAGCAATACAAGCCTATTAGGAAAAAACACTGAGTATGGAGCCTACTGCAGAAAAACGTTGATAGCCACTTCAAACAAGCAGGGTACTACACAAAATAACATCCTGGACACAGAAAGCTGAGACCTAGTTTACAGCGAAAACCACAAGCAAAGTTGAAGGAAGTCCACGATTTTATCGCTCCAGAAGCGAAACTAAAGGAAGCACACGAAACGAAGCCGAAGGAAGTTGAGAGAAGTTCGTGGCTTTCGCAAGCCTTCCTAGCCGACAATAGAATAAACAAAGATTTTTCCGAAACCTCGCAAGACTTCTCGAAAGCCTAAACCCGCNTTTACTGTTGTTGCAGTTGACTACATCACCTTGAACTACTGAGGCAAGCACAAGAGAAAGATGGTAATTCGGCGCATTAAACTAACAGGAATGCAACCAGAAGCAATAGAGCTCCGTCGCAGAGGTGTGTGGAGTCTGAAATTTTTGACTCCGACTCTGCTTCTGCTTCGGCTGAATATACTCTGCTCTGACACATTTCAATGTTTTCGACTCCGACTCCTGCTCAAACTCCAAAGTGAATTATCTAAACTTTTGGCAATGTCTAAACGACCGTATCCGGTTTTCTCATTAAAAAGACTATAAAACCGTATCAAACGAATTTGCTGATCACTGCGATACATGTCAGTTGCTTCTCAGATAAAGGATTAAGGTGGCCATAATATTTTTACCCTATACCAGGGGTGGGCAACCTTTTTCGGGAGAAGTGCTGAAATCGGCTAAATCAGTGACAAATTTCTTCCGCGTGCCAACCAAAATTTGTGGTGAGGGGTCTGAATTTTGGGCCCCTGTGGCACTTGGCCCCTCCCAATTTGGGAGGTATGGAGTGCGGCTGATACGACTCTGTTTGTAGCCATATGGCATCAAAAGCACATAAGGGATTAATTCAAATAACGGATTTTTAACAAACGAAAATGAAGGAACAGACACCGAGTTTCATCAGATAATACTGTGACTTGTAAGTTAGTAACTTTTTCATTTGGTGGGGGGAGAATCTCGTTTCTGAGGCCTCGCTCATGTGCCGGATAGATGTGCTCGCGTGCCAAGTTCGGCACGCATGCTAGGGGTTGCCGACCCCTGCCCTATACTCTAACCATTTACCTCAACTGCAAGCCCTAACCATCAACACTAAACGCTAATCATAAACCCTCACCTTAAACACTAGCACTGAACCCTAACCCTAAACGCTAACTATAAACCCTAATTTTAAACACTAACACAAAACCCTGATCCTAAATGCTAAACCTAAAGGTTACCCTAGTCCAGTGTTTCTCAACCCCGATTCCCCGAACTCATTTGAGTCCGCGAAAGGCTCTGGCTGAGTCCACAAGCACCAGGGGCAAGCAAGTTTTCTGTAATGCTCTCAGACAATAATGACTTTGCTGTTTCACATGACATTTATACTTTTGAGGTAGTGTGGTCAATAGCTTAAGCTTAAAATTTTTATCTAAATTGCAGTTTGTTTTTGCCGTCTTTGTTTATAATTGCTAAACGAAAGCAGGCGTTTGCGTTTAATGACAACTACTTGAATCCTGGATTTACTTCAGTCGTGGTAAACGGTGAAATCCCGCCACAGTTCGTGTTGTGCTTAGAAGTCCTTGCTCACGGATCTCTCAAAGAAGCATGACCATCGAGTAAAAACATGTAAAATACGTTAGTGACATCTTTGAGCTTTTTAAAGAGAAAAAACACCAGGCAACACGAAGTCTTTATCGTCTATCTACTTCAGGAGTAAAAACGTACTCTCATAGTAAAACAGCGTGTGCTTCTTTTCCTGTAGCTTGGAAAAATGCAAGAGCAAAAGCGCCTCGTACAGCAGGAGAGAGCTTGGTCAAACCAGCAGCAGTGAATATAGCCAGGATAATGTGCAGTGAGGCCGTATCTCAGGGGTGTGCAACCAAGCAGCACTGCCGGGCCAAATGAACATATAACCAGATTGGTCCACGGGCCGCAGTTGCTTGTGTCAAGCTCTGCGGGATAGACAAATCGCGCCTACTGAATATTGGCAATACTCTTAACCTGCGTTCTCTGTGTGTTTGTTTGAGTAAATCACTATCGTTTCAAGAGGTGTGGACAGCACTGCGGTTCAGGTTCAGAGTTGCGGTTGGGTGCTGAGCCTGATAAGAGTTATGTCGATCTTTCGCTAGTTAAAACTAGCTGGGCTTTTCTAACGTAACCAGGCACCAGTGGAGCCTCGCGGAGGGCCACGATCTGCGAATCCGATAACAAGCCCGATACTTCCTTCAGGTCAGTGGTCAGACATTAAGATTTACAACCGTAAGGCTTGTTTGTGGAGCAGTGGGGTCTGTATAAAGTGAATACCAGGTGCGGGTGAACTGGTGTGGTCATAAGGGTAAGTAAACAGCCCACTATTTTTTTCTTAATAAAATTTAAGTTTGGACGCTCCCACGGGCCACTTTTGGTCCGCGGACTAATGGTTGCACACTCCTGTCGTATCTAATAAGTTAACTATGGTTTTTCTTCAAACAACACCATCAAGTGGCGCATCCAAGAATTCCCAGTCGACATTTTGAAACAAACCAATGCTGCTGCAAAGCGAAGTGGAAATCTTAATGCACAGTTAGGCGAGACTACAGCTGTAGGAAACGATACACAGTTCATGGTGTTCGTGCGATACCGCGCGACTGAGGACTACGTGGAACAATTTTTCTTTTGCTGTCCACTTGCCAAACATACTACAAGAAAAGAAATGTTTAAGAAAGTAGATTCCTTCACTAAGTAACATCAACTTTCGCGAACTCACTGCGTGTCTGTTTGTGCTGTTGATGCTTCGGCCATAATAAGAATCAAAAAGATTTATTATTTTACGAAAAAGGAAAAATAAAATATTTAGGTAGCTATTATCTTCTTCGCCGATAAAAATCAGACAGCGAAGAAATTTAAGAAGATCTGACAGTTTTTGAATGATGTGGAAAGGAACACACTGGAGATTGGTGAGAAAGAAAAGACTGGCGAGACGGGTGAAGAACACACTGGACGTTTGTTTCATTTCAACATTCGTTGGTTCATGACGAAAAGTTCTGGAGAGAGTTGCCCACACAATCCCACCGGTGCGTTATTGAAAAAACAGCATCATAACCTTGCTGATCGATTCATCGACAGCAAGTGGATTGCCAAATATTCTTAGGTGCGTTTTTATGCATTTGAATCGGTTAAACAGCTCCAGGCACGGAAAGGGTAAAATACTTTTAGATGTGTCCGAGACATCGTCGCGTTTAAAAGTAAAATACAATTTTGGATCCATCGAATTGAAAATGGAAGAAGGTCTGAGTTTTCGGCATTAAACGCATTTTCAGAAGAGGTAGAAATTGATTTCCGCTGGATTCGTCCAATCTTTCTTGAGCGCCTGATTACATCTCACCGAGATGGATAAATATATCCCTACTCACAATTACATCAAAAACCAGCGAAGCACTTTTGAGGTGCCAGAGGTACAGATTTATTGCGAAGTGGATTGCATTGCTGAACTGTTGATTGAGCTGCAAAGTCGACAGCTGTGGAGTCTGATTCAATTTTGAGTGGATGTCCAAACAANGGAACCAAATCTCTCTGATCTGTGTCCGCAGGCAACAGAAGTTCTTTTGATTTTTCCAACTGCATACCATTGTGAAGCTGTTCTTCAANACTAACTATNTTTAAAACCAAGCACGAATACCAACTTCAACCAGAACACGACATCAGGTGATGTGCGTTGACGACCACAAGCCCTTATTTCGACAAACTTGTGAAACAAACTCAGAGACAATGTCATTGAAATTTGT
>JGI24159J19872_10008216_pt1 | contig 13656 bp, 9 predicted proteins | sample Ectturendosymbi4_FD_19872 | JGI IMG/M metagenome (IMG submission 19872) | reverse complement strand
CTAGTCACAACTGAACTGAAACGTGTTTTTTATCACCTCAAATCTGTTGACTGCGAAAGATCAGATCTGTGGAAAGTTTTGGTTTGGTTGTCAACGAAAAAGAATGAGTAGCTTGATTTTGCTGGTTAGACTTGTCTTCAGACGTTATGAGTAGGGCAAGTTTTTCAACTTTTTTTACAGCTTCCAACAGCTTCTGAAATACTCAGAGTTTATGCAGTACGATGAGCTGGTTGCAGGAATTTTATAGTGCAACTTTTTCCTTTTTCACGCGCAACTCTTATCAAGCATTGCGTAAAATGTAAAAGGGTGATTTTAAAAAAATGGTTGAGAATTATTTCAGTATAGTTCTGTTCTCTTTGATAACCGATTCGAACTGAATAATGACCTAAAAGCAATTGTAGAAATGACCCGGCCAAACAAACACCAGTCCAGAAGTGTAGGCCAAATTGTTAAATTGCCAAGCAACTTCATTCCCTGTAGAGTGAAGTTTCAGCATGCTACGCAAACTGTTGGCAAATGGTCGCCATTTCTCGCCAGATAATGTTTGGAAATATTTAGCGTCATATGTAAATAAATCGCTTGAGTAAATCACTGTCGTTTAAAATTCATGTGCATAAATGCAACTTTTTACTGCAGTTTTTGTTAAAAACAAATGCATATTTCTCACGATTTTATTGCAACAAAAATTTGCCCTGAATTAGAGTTTTTAGTAGTTTTCGGGCAGGTGCGGGATTGAGACAGAAAAAGTGCGGGTGGGTTGGGATGGTCTGCGGGGCGGGAGCGGGCAAGATTTCTCAAACTCATGCGGGTGCGGGGCGGGTTTAAATCTTGCGGGTACGGGGCGGGTGCGGACACAAAACTTCAACCCGCGCAGGACTCTACTATCTACCTACGCTACACTGACTTGAGCACATAAATGTAACCAGTTGTTCTTGATCTTGCACAAAATTCATTCACAAGTACGTACAAATACACCATGCACAAAGCTAAGGGAGCGTCCTCATATTACATCATCAGATAGGGGTGAGGGTGGGCTTAGTCACCAGATCCACCTTCAGCTCCTACACCATATGAAGGTCAAAATTACACTATTTCAGACAAATTACACCACTATGAAAACGTATCTGTGAACCACCTGAAGTTCAAATAGGCTGCTACTGGGGTGACTCCAGGTCAACAGCGTCTCTCGGCTCATCACGCGATTTATGCTAATTGATTGCAACCGTTCGAGCGTTGTGTCACTGCAATTTCCATTTACTTTCATTGTGGCAGGCACTACCGCTGCTCTGTGACGTTAGTTACGTAACAGCACATGAATATTTCATATGGTAACGTTTCTGCAGTTGAGTAACGTACGTCAAAAATCAATGATAACGCCAGTTAGTCCTCTGCTTACTACGCTCGTTCATATTGCCCGAGTTACTGGAAAATTTATAGTTCGTTTGAAATTATTCTCGAAATGGGAGCTGTCCACTGGATTGGACTTCATATCCAATGTTCTATATCAGGGGTGGGCAAACTTGTTAAGTAGCAGAGTTTTTTGCAGAAAACCAAAAACACCAGCTAGCCGCAAAATTAGTTTGTAGTGTCAATACAAATACAGTTCGCTAAAGAATGGAAGTTTTACAGAAAATGTTTTACATAAAAAACTACATCAAATCGCGTAGACTCCCTGGCAACTAACCTTACGAATTCGTGTAAACTAATTGATAAATGACACAAACCAACTCGCTATAATTTTCAGATATTGCTATTCAGTTATAAGAGCAGCACAAAACATGTCGGCGAACCCGATGCGGCTCTCCAGCCGCAGTTTGCTCACCATTGTTCTATACAAATCCATTGCTTCAAAAAAATTTAATCTGATATTAATTTTATTTTTGAAGATACTTAATTGCATAGGGCAGCTGGGGCTCTAACAGATGAGCCCAAGTAAGGCGCGAGCGATCGAAGTCGAGAGAACGCCTACTACGGACGGTATTGTTTTATTCAGGTCACCTGCAACATGGACACGAACGGCAAGACATGGAATGATATTGTATGAACAGTGATAAGGACCAACGAAAATGGCCCGAGTAAGCAACTTAGTGAATTGGGACCGTGGGTGGTGACACAGCTATACGAAGCAAGCAAGCTCGCGTTCTTCAATATAAATCGTAATCGAAGATTCGGTCTATAAGACCGTGTAGCAAGTTGTAAAGTTGCAATGCAAAAATAAAATATAGCTATTTGGTGTTGCTAATGCAAAAACAAACACACAGTTGAAGTTGATCTGTCAAATATTTCGCTTTGCGTATAAGATTCAGCAAAATTTTACTATCTAGAATGGTGTTAAAACGCTTGAAATTACACCAAATTACAAAACATTTTATCTGGAGTGGCACGACATTGTTCCTACAAACATGCATGCAAAATTACACCATCTGGCAACACTGTTCGAAATCACCAATGCGGTAAGCAAACCCGAGAAGGGTGATCAAATTTTGCACGGTATTCTGCCAAACATTTACGAAATCCTGCCAGTTTCACTGCCAAATTACAAATAATGTATTACAAGTAATGTTGCCAAAATACTGCCAAAATTCTGCTCAAGTTTAAACGATTCACTTTAACAGTGGACCCAATCCTAATTGTGTTACTCAAACTTATTTAAGAAAAATTCGAAATTTGAAAGTGGTGGGCCAGGTCCCTCCAGAAAAAAATAGTGGGGGGCCTAGGCCCATGCGGCCCCCCCGGTTCCGCTACCTATAAACACAATGGGCGTCTAGATAATTTTTTCCAGGGGGACAACGTCGGCCTTTTCCTTGGAGATGAGTGTTGTACGGATAGGGGCTTGCACTACATGACACCCAAAATTAACAAAGTGACATTTCGTCCAATCCTTATCCTGATCCTCAACAAAATGTGTTATCCATATCCAATCCTCATCCAAAATATGAACTGTTTGCTTAGAAATCAGCGCAACGAACACTACAATTTTAAGAAAATTTCACCTGCAGACTCAGCACGCATTTCGCACAACATCTTATGTGAAACTAGAGCTTTAGCGCTAAGTGTTCAAAAGCTATCACAATCATAAAAATAGGAGGTTACAGACAAAAATAACCTACAAGTGTGGACATGAATGACATTGAAACGCCCAGGTTCGCTAAACTCGTCGCAATCTCAAGACTGAAACGATATTTTTTTAAATGAAATTTTTAACTGAAACGATATTTTTTGAAATGTTTTGAGTGATTGAACTTTGCAGTGTCCGTTTGATCGATGGTGTGTCAAGCCACAATGCTTTCGCATTTTACTTAGACTCGACCAATCTAGGAATTAGCGCCCTACTCTGCAGTGGTGCTGCAACACGTGTTACGTGTAAGCTAACAATAGTGTTAGAAATGTGTCTGTAACCCTATGGTTTTGTCTTCAATGCAGTTGCAAACAGTGTCTGCAACCTTGTGATTCCGCCGGATTCAATGCCTTGTACTACGTTCTGTATTGTCTGTTTGTATCAACCTGCGTTCTGCAGAGGGTGTGTGTTCATACTATGGACTTCGTGTCTGCTTACAAACGAATAAATAAATAGAAAAAAATAACAATTTTCACTTCGAAATTTTACGGCTTATGTAAATTTCCGTCTTTTTGACGTTTGTTTTGGATATATCGTCATCCAAATGTAAACTCAACTCCGGCGGCCGGATGCTGTGCCACTGTTGGATATATGTTGTAAAAATAGTAGAAAAATTTTTTTAAATTCGTTGATGGACAAGTGAGAGGAGTGAGTGTCAGAGTTGCCAGATTGGCCTTTTTTAGGCCAAATTTCAGAAATTTGGCCTCGTTTCAAGTTGATTGGCCTAAAAAGTTTCAGTTGGCCTTTCGGCCTTTTTTTGGCCTCATCTCAAGTTGGCTGGCCTTAAAACATTTGTTTGGCCTTTTGGCTCTTTTTTGGCCTTTTTTGCGCTGAAATAGGTTCTTATGAAGGAAAATATTGCTATTCCATTTTTGCCGGCAACACATTTGCAAACTTTTCGTGATAAATACTATATCAGACGTCCGCATTCCGATATTAGTAATATTTGAGGGATGCTGGATTCGAAATGAAGTTTTTGCGTAATCACTGGAAATGTGTGCACTTACCGCACTGTGTAGTGTCTGCTGTGTTGTAAGCACTAAACACACTCAACGCTTGCAGGCAGCAGGTCTGCGTCTCCGCGATAGAAATGGGATAATTAGGTCGAAGTGGAAGGGCTCTTTTTGATTCTGATCGTAAGTACAGGAGTGAATGGGAGAGACTTTCGTGCAGAAAGCTGCCGATGGATCGGTATGCAAATTGTGGCACCATTTCCCCAAAGTGTGCAATTTCACAAACCACGAAAAGTCAGGGCAGATCAGTGCTCCAACACAATGCCAAGCAAGATTTAATCTTAAATACGAAAAAAAATTTTTTATTATTATAATTTAGATGTTTTTTTGTGACAAAGGAATAGCAATGCCACAAATAAAGTTTGGCCTTTTCTGGCCTCTTTTTAGCATTGTTTGGCTTTTTATTGAAATTTTCATGTGGCAACCCTAGTTAGTGTTCAAAAGAGGGCAACGTCGAAACTTGCACAACTGTAAACAAAACCTTGTGGTGATCTTTGTTGACAGGGAACAAACTGAAAACAAGATGCCACCGTATCTCGCAAGTTCGAAGTTTCGGATACTGAAGCAGTATTGCGTGATAAATAGTGAACATGTTAACAGCGTTTGCGTATTTCCGTTTCCAGCCAAGTCGAAAAGAACAATTTTACTCGAATGCTTATTCTGTAGCGAAAATGCCGCAGGCCTATTGCTTAAAGCAGTGGATTTCAACTTGTGATCGCGACACCCAGAGGGATCGTGAACCATTTTGGAGGGGTCGCGAGCAGATATTTTATGCACACAGATGTATTACATTTGCTTTGTTCGAGTTTTAGATGGGGGTCGTAGGGTTATAGTGGGTCGCGGTTCAAACAATGTTTGAAAACCGCTCACTTAAAGCATGGCGACAATGGTTGAAGTGGTTCTAGCAAGTCCAAGCCGCTAACTACGACACGTTCTGTGACAAAACAATTGAGCAGCATCGAAATGACATTATTTTATAACTGAAAACATTCATTAGGAAAAGTGATCAGAATGTCCCAGGAAAGATTGGCGAGACAAGTCTTGCTGTATAGACCCACAGGAAAGTGGTCAAGAGGCATATGCATAGCCAGGGGAGCCAATAGCGCCATGCACCCAAATTTCTAGCATACCTTGTCGTTTTGTGCTTGCAGAGGCGGTGTCCCAAACCAAATACTGATGCTCGCTTAAGTCAATCTATTCAGCCCCTCCTTAAATTTGGGTTCGCTACCCCCACTATCTAGACTAAAAGCCGCCCGTGGATTATGTGGCGAGATCTCATTTCACCTCCGACCGGACATGGTCCCCGCTTAGTGTGGAGCCAGCAGAACTAGAGATTACTGAAAAACAGAAGGTATTCGCGTCCTCTTAGAGCTCTTACCCCCGTGACAGGGCTGCAACCAGCTGAAATTTTCGTGGGGGGCAAAATGGTTGTGACTTGTTGTACCTGTCAATTAAAAATGTAGTGAACTTTCGGGGAGGCAATTGCCCGGAGTTTTCTCCCTGGTTGCGGGAGATTGTGACCTTCCCCAGAGGAAAAGCGGGTATGAAAATGAATGTGAATCTGACAGCAACTATTCTATTTGCCATTAAAAAACGTTTGTCAAGATTAAAACAAGTGGATGCATGGGTAACGTACGTCTGCAGGGTATTATTCAGTTGGAATGCGTCGAACTTCAAAAAACATCTCCTCCAGCCGTGGTTTGCAAGTGGCGGTACAGACACTTCGAAAAAAGTGAAAGCTTGGAAAAAATGGTAGACAAACTTCATGCAGATTTCCCCAAACACACGAGCTTCGAAAACTCTGAGACCCGCAGTCTTTATTGGTATCAAGAAATGAGATCCTTAAAAATATTTCTTGAAAAATGCCTCTTCCTTAAAAAANTAATTCTTTGAGANAACCTTAATTTCACTCACCTGCGATCAAAAATANTTTAGCTTTGAACTTTCGGGAGTGTCACGANTGGTTTGCGCCGCATATCTCCGCTTGCTCGCGCCTGAGACTGCGCGGCTGCTTTCACAGTGAAAGCTGCATTGATGGCGAGTTAATAGCAGAACCACGCGTGGTGAACCCCCACAAACTCTGAGCACGGGACTGGACAGGGCGCAAGTACTGTTTTAAAGCCTTCGGTTTAACCTGACCGGGAATCGAACCCTGCTTTGAAGGTGCGTGTTCAACCAACTGTACCACTTACCGGCGTTGAAATGTGTGCTACTCTCAACGTTGTAACAGTCGAAGTTGTGAAGCATCTACTGTCAGCTACGACATGCCGCCATATCCTTTGCAAGAGCGCAACCTGAAAAGGTGGAAAGCAGATGACTTAACTCAGGGGTGTCCAAACTTTTTCAAAGATTGATCATGTGTCGCTGCACGTTAGCCGTCACTCCATTTCGAAACTTTTTAATCGCATAGCATAGTCCAGGCTTCTTGCTTAGGCCAGGGGTCTCCAAACTACGGCCCGCGGGTCAAATCCGGGCCGCGAAACCACTTCGGCGGGCCCGCTAAGGCATTTTGTCAATAATGAGAAAATGATATATTTACGACAAATGTGGTAGAATGTAAGATATCCCGAAACAANCACATTACTTGAGATGTCCGGCCCTCGAACTGTTGTGTGATAGCTTATGTGGCCCTCGGACAANAACGTTTGGAGACCCTGGGTTANGGTTTAAAGTAGAAACACTGTTTTGCGCACGCTTTCGTACTCATATTCGCTCTGTGCTCATATNCGCTCACAGCAAAACACAACGGCAAACGTGACCATGACTTTTAAAATTGCTATCGGCCATAACTCGCGAACGGGTTGCGATACAGAGAGTCAGTGAAGACATCCTCGGATGCGCAAGATGCCAATCGATCCGATGAGTTCAAAAAAGAGGTAACTTAACGATAACTTCATATTATAGTGTTTGCACGCGCACATCAGGTGAGAAAGTACGCATCTCAGAACGTGTTCAATCGGTTTCATATCTTCATGTAAGATCATTGTCGGGGTTGTATATAAATTAATATAATATACCAGGGGTGGCCAACTTGTCTTCGACTGGGATCGACTAGAAAATTTCTTGATTTAAGTCACAAGCACAAATGTCATAAAATGCAACGTTTTTCATTTTATGTACTTTCTGAAATATTGATTGAAAAATGTTCTTTTTAGGTATCTTGTCGATTCAATGTAATATCAGGTCGACCGGTCGATCGCGATCGACGTGTTGGCCACCCCTGTAACATACTATGTAATGTTATTGCCTGTGATGTCAATTGAGGAAACTAATAAAACAAGGGTTAGGACTGATTGTTTAAATTTCGATGTTTCCGTATGCATAAGAATTAAAAAACAAAATTCAATTAGAGGAAGGCATTGGGATTATATTTTTGTGAGATTTTAGATCCCGCTGCAGTTCAAGATCGCAAAAATTTCCTAGTTCAGTAACAAATGTACTCGTACAATTAGTGAGATATATCNTCAACGGAGTATGTTACCAGCGTTATGAAAAACGTTTTGAGCAACGAAAAGGTCGTCCAAATGCCCTGCAGAACAAAATTTGTAAGAGGAACTATAATCAAATCAGTATTCGATTATCGTTCCAGTTAAAATAAGCACACTGGTATGATTTTGTTCGTAACACAAACTTTCTGGGTTTTTATTGTACGAATATGGCTTTTTTGGTGCGCAATCTGGGTTTGTTTGAAATCGCTTAATGGGAGACCTGAATGTTACTGTTGAACACAAACATCTTGGCAGGTAATGCAGCGAGACAGTGACACTGCTGATAGCGGTAAGCCACTTGTAGTTTTGCACTGTGTGAAAAGAAGCATGAGTAAATATGTGGCAGTGCTTACACAAGTTTGAAAAATCCATTGTTAGTGTGAGTCTGTGATCAATGTGCCCGACTGAATAGCATAATCAATCATGCTCCAACTAGGTTTGACCTGCGGGCCATTTTACAAAAACGTGAAAACTTGCGGCCAGTTCTAACAAAATGATGTGTAAAACAATAGATTCACAAGATTTAAAACTGAAAAAGGAAGATAAGACATTCCGTCATTGAAATTATCACACAATAGCAATTTATTACGAATGTCTATCAGTGGGATGCCTGTGGTCGAGGCCTCTTTGACACTATCGTTCCTATATCAAACCCAATATGTTAGTTGTAGGAAGTCTGAGACTATTGTCCAGTGTTTCGTGTGCAACTCGATTTGTGTTTTTAGGTTTAACTTGCTACATGGCAGAAACTGTGCTCCAACCAACGATGCGAAAATCTTTCAGTTTAGGAAGCCTATCTTTGCTGACTAATTTCCAGAATATGTCTGCAGTGTAGTCTAACGCCGTTAATGTTGTGCATTTTCATTAAAAGATGTGATGCTTGCTCTAACTAAAATTACCTGTTGCAACATACACACAACAGGCACTACTGAGAAAGTTCGCGGGCGTAAACAATCTATCCGCAGACCACATCACATGCGGCTCGCAGGCCTGTAGTTGGACCACACTGGCGTAATCAAACGACTCTTATGCAGGCTTCTTTTCACAAAGTATAAAAATACGTGGCTTGCTAGAATATGTCTATGTAGACTTGTGGGAATACATCTTTATTGTTAAAGATTAGTTCTGACTTCTTGGTGAGCACTAAATGCAAAACTGTATTTGCTGTGGCTAGTTTTCGTAAGTCTTTAGGCAGTTTAGGGAGTAAAGCTTTGTTGCGCAAGATGTTACGCCTTGCCCTGAGATGGAAATTTACGCAAAGGCAGAGAAGTATTGTTCTTTTATCACAGGAAAAAAGTACGCGAAAGAGTGAACTAAAGCCAAGGTGCTGTTGCCAGTAAGAAGCAAACATAACAGCGCGAGGTTGTTGTGACGTGGTGGTGAACCTGCAAGTCATCTTGGTCTGTTATTTTGGGATTCCAGCAACTGGAAGCAATGTGACAGAAAACATTTCGTTTCCACAAAGCGAGTATGATAGGCAATGTTGAACCTGTACGTATTTGGCTATTGTACCTAAGAATTGTGAGCTTAGTACGAGTTTGATTGAACTTGTTTAACATTTGGAACATATTTTCAAATTTTCCATCCGGTTGCGCCCAGTTGGTTATCTCCCTCGGTAAGGGACATCGCTCCCCAAACAGCAAATAAGTTTAGTATTTGAAGATTTGGGAGATCCTAATACTAGTTTGTGCTTGCTTAGTTTGAGGTTGTCAGTGAAGAGCAGAGAATCTTGTCGGAATTTAGCGAGATTTATGGATAGAATAAGGATATTTTTCCAAGTTTAATGACCTAGTTAGAGTTACAGAGAATTAAGAATGCCTCGCCAGTAACTTTAATAGCAATGTTTTCGTGACCTGCAATGCAGAAACGTCTGTTCATGCTGCGTGCTAAGTGTAGGGTGTACGAGTGAAAGTTAAGTAAATATAAAATGGGTTCAACAAGCGTTCAGGGCCGGATTAAGTGGGGGGCAATTGCCACCGGTCCTCCGCTCCAAGGGCGCCACCGTGATGACGTTTATTTGTTTTAAATAAAATATTCCTTTGAAAAATTGTCGTGATTCAAAAGAGATACAAGAATACAACTCTATCGGTGAAAAATTATAACAAAATAGCGGTGTAATAAAAACAAAATAGCGGTGAAAAATTATAATGGCCATTTTTCAAATCCAATAAGGCAAGCACACAAAAATGCAGGAATTTATTCACACAACCCGGTAAGCAAAAGTAAAAGCAAAAACTGTGAATACAGTTTTTTTGTGAAGAAAAGCAGAAGGTAAACCTACTGGTGTGCCACCTTGAAGGCCTTCGCGTATCACTAGTGCCGCTATATCCAACCCGCGGCCCACGGGCCGCATGTGACCCAGTCGAAGGTTTTGTGCGGCCCAGTTTAGGTTTTCGCTGTAGTAAAAGTCTCCTATAGACTGACAACCTGTCCTTATATTGATAATCTTGAATTTGACATTTTTGTTGCGGGTGGTCTTCAATACCACTTTATTACATCTGTTACCATTACAGATAGGATATGAACTCATTGAGTATATCAGCTTAAGCTAAATTTAGTTTGCTAACAACAAAGTAAGCCATTCAATGNGCGNCCCTCATTAACATGTCATTCAATCTGCGGCNCTGGTGGTTACGACAGAGACATAATTTTTGGCTCAGTAAGCCATTTGGGTTGGACATGGCTGCACTAGTGGTGCGCGTACCACAGTTTGGGAACCACTGGTTTAGTGAGACGTAGCAACCAAAAGAAGAGCTTTTCTTGAAAACGGTTGACACTTCGGCAGCAGAATAGCGGGACATTACGAGGAGAGGTGTTGGTTTTATCTATATATTCAGCGTGAACTTATGAATTCAGTGCTGGAGTAGGCTGTGCATATANTTAGTACAGTAGTTTATATACAGTAAATTAACTTTGTATCAGAGGAATAAGGTACTTTAATCCAAGTCGAAAGTTCTTTTCCACAATACTGATAACTAGCATGTCAACCGCGATCCGCCAGATACTGGTAAAAAAATTCAACTAAACCAGTAAGATTTTATTGACCATTGACTTCTGGTCCAGTAGACAGATGCGCAGCTATATTCGCTTCACTGTGTCACTGTCCATTTCATTTCAGTTAAAAGCTGCGCANTGCTATGCTGGCTTGTCTTGCAGACGATCGTAACCGGCAGCCGCAGTTTGAAGAAATAGTGAGCAATTTTGAAATTGCTAACAACCGAATTTACAGCGTTGCTGGACGAATGTTCAAGCCTGATTGATGTTGTTTGACCGATAAAGTATTTGAAGCTCTGATGTTTATCAACTGTAACGAAGATTTTAAACACTGATCATCTGATCATTTTTGTTTAAAATTTAAAGTGTTTGTTGCAGTGGAGTAACTGACGGGAGGCCACAGGGGCGATTTGACTCCCCTGGCCAGCTAAATGTAAAAAACAGGCCCCCACCTAGCTTATATTTCGGTTTTAATATCCTTTTAATTGGTTTTCAGTAGGTTGTCGTTTTTTGCGTTTTTCGGAGTATTTTCCGTTGATTTGGTTCTAGCTAGTACAGCCATCCACACCCGGATTCACCATTATTTCTCAAGTTTTTGTTCCGAGTGTTCACTAGTAAGTCACCTATAGAGGCTAGTGTGCCTCTTTCAGCTAAGTTTCCCCTCTTGCTCAAACCTCTAGTTACGCCACTGGTTTGTTGACTGCACAAACATCTCATTAAACAATTGATGTGATTTTTTCCGGTGCTTGATCCTTACAGATTAGCAATTTCGTTTATTGCATTCATTCATATCGTATGTTGTCTGAAAATTTTTTTACAGCAAACCATACGAATGGGGTTTCTTTTCTTTCTGAAGATGTTTCAAGACAAATGTAATCGCGATTGTAATCGTGATTACTTTCTATGTAATCGTAATCGATTATATTGTGATTTTGTTTATTCGAAATCGTAATCGAGCAGGTGGGAAGTAATCGTTATCGTAATCGATTACANTTGTGTTGCAATCGCCCCATGTCTGCACAGGAGTTTGTGTTACTATGCAAGATCACCATAACTGCAGTATTCTGCAAACATTTGGAAAAATTCTGAAAACATCAATGTTGCAAGGCGTTGCTGTGAATGAGCAGTGAACCAATCACGCATGGTTTGCTACAGAAAAACCATGAAGGATTGAGAAGTTTTTAGCTCACAAAATCATACTGCAATTTCTTGTTTGCAAGGATCATTGGGACGAATTTTGAAGTTTAAACCTATCAGAAAACACAAAAGCTTTATTAATTTTTCTTAGCATTTCATATCTTTCACGGCCTTCAATTTTCAACCAGAATACTTCGTTGTCTTCACTGTCTGGCTCTCGCTTTCGTTTCTCCGTTTTGACAACCCTTTTTCCGCTTGGGATTGCCAGCATATCATTTTCTGCTTTGGTACGATCACGCCCAGGGCACATGCTTATTTTCACGTCAATGACACGTCGACCCAGCACTTCTTCGTTGGGTGACTCCAAAGTAAAAATTACAACAAGAGCTTTTTTATTGATGCCAGGTTTGCAGCTTGACAGGCACATGAACTTGTTTAAGAGTGTCATAAATTCTGAACCAACTTCAGGTGGTTGATACACAATGCACACGCTTTCAGGCTTTTCGCAGGGCAGGNTGTACTTCACCTCACACGATGGTTTCATCTCAGCCCTAATAAGATGGCTTGGGGCAATATGNGATGTCTTGTCAGTGTATCTGTGATGAATACATCTAGTAACAACTTCATTCACAAACTCAGCTTGCTTGCAAACAGGAGTGGCTCTGATTAAAGTTCCTGGAGGAGGGCTAGATGAACAGCGGACTAAGACTGGACACACTTCATCCATTTTCACAAACCATTTGGGTAAAGTGTATGAGTATGTGTAAGGTGTGCACTTGGGTGGAGATTGAATCTGTGATTCAAAGTTGATCTGAAACCCATATGCACCAGGTTCATCAAGAAAATCCAATCTAGGAAGTGACTCTTTATTAGAATTCCATAAATATCCATCAGAAGGCACTCCTGCTCAAGGACAGCAATTACCATGTGACAAGGGGCAAGATGAAATCGCATGTTCATTTTCATTTAAGAACCCATTAGAAGCATTGTTTTTCTCACACATTGTTACAATCTCTTGTAGATTCATATCATTCTCCAAACTTTTTGTCGCAATTACACTCCAAACATCTGAAAAAGATTCCTGAGAGTCAGGTAGACCCTCATCAGCCATACTGCAGGTATTTCAATAAGTAATGTCACAAATTTCATTGTTGAAGGCAAGGGGTGAATTATAAATACGGATAGCTTGCAACTACTGAAAAGATATTAAAAGGCATGATTGATCTGGTCATGCTTTGTTGAACTGAATATGTGGAGTTGTGGTTAATTTTATAATCTCAAGACCTCAAACAAACGCAAATCCGCCCCGCAGAACCGCCAAGACCCCCTATTGAAACCTTTCTGGCGACGGTTCTGGCACAAATGTCGCGAAAACGATACTATTTGCGTGCTTAAAACTAGTTCTGCTGTGGTTGCTATTTAGTATCAATGATTCCGAACTTCTTGTGCCGTCTGGAGGTAGCCGCCGTCGAACTGCGACTTTTGTTCGTCATAAAGGGTAGCGTATGGCGGAAAAGCACTTTTCTTCCGACGACTACTATTCTTGCGTTACACCTTAAACATACGAAGCTAGTCAAGCCATTTACACAGGAGGGCAATTGCCCCCCCCAATTCCGAAAGTAGCACCAATTCCGAAAGTAGCACCAGCAATTTTCAGATTGATCAAGCTTTTGATGTGTAAGCCAAAGAAATGCGTCAGTACAAATCAACGAAACTGCTTAAAAAAAACTATTCTACTTCAACTTTTGGTCGAAACTGATCAAAGCAGTATGGTTTATCAATTCCCCATGATTAATCAAACATTGTGTGTAGTGTAAATGCTGGAGAATTCATGCCATGGCTGACCTTCACATGAGGCTTAAGCTCCGTGTGGAAGTGGTGATAATGAAATACAAACTTGTATATA
>JGI24159J19872_10008213_pt1 | contig 13657 bp, 5 predicted proteins | sample Ectturendosymbi4_FD_19872 | JGI IMG/M metagenome (IMG submission 19872) | reverse complement strand
CTCAGAACGTCCGTACTCGCAAGCAGATTAGACAAGTCCGGTACTGTTCAAGGGATAGCATCGAACACCGCAACTTAAAGAAAGAAAAAATTTTTAAAACCATCAAGTGACAAACACTTTTCTCGCAATCTCACATTGAAGTTTAGGTACGTCTCCCAACTTTGACATCATAGACATGTTTTGATAGGAATTGTTGTTGTTGCTGCTGCTGCTGTTATTCATGGAAAAACCCGAACTTTCTGTAGGATACGCCGAAGCTTGAGAAAGTAGACACTCTATAAACAAAATTTAAAAATTGATTAGATCGATCGGCGATAAGCTTACAAAAAAAATTTCAGTGTGAGACTTTCAGCCACCAGCTCGACTTTGACCGGAAAACGCTTTCGAACAAGCTTTCAAGAAATAAAGAATAAAAAACGACAGTCGCCACTCAAATTGCATGTTCAGCAATCACGAATATTTCATTCTAACCACTTGGTGTGGCGCAAGTTCTTGCTTCCTAATGACAACACATATTGCAAGGGAAAGTACCACGGTGCGTTGTGAACCTTACGCAGGCATACCATCGACCATCGATATGAAGGAAAACTTGTTTTCAAACTTCATATCTACTGCAATGCAGCTTGTAGAAATGATTTCGCCTGTGCCACCAAACCATTTTTGGAAAGAGCTTTTTTTTACTTCGAAACCATTGCACTGATTTTCTGATTCTATTGTTTAACTTGATGAAAAGTGATCATATCGACTAGCTAGCACGGGACTTTCTGATGACGCAATCCGTTCAGACTCAGCTGATTCTTGATCTGCTCCAGAAGCCAGGTCAACAGTTGGACACTGAAGGTAATTCAGCATCAGTTGCACAGAAGCCGGTCAAGTCGTTGGTTTTGATTTCGCAACCGAAAGCGAAGTTTTATGGCCATTTAACTGCACATTACTAGGCTAACAACAGAGAGCTCACTTTGCTGCTGCCCTCACCTCTTCCTGTCAGACGCGATAATCTCGCCTGGCTGCTAAAATACACAACTGATAAATCAAACCACTTAACGCTGACAAACAAAATTTTCAGTACAACATGGAGCCTGCATATGAGGCACGCAGCGTGAGCGCGTGCAGATCATGCACGAAATAGACGCGTTTCACGTTTCAAAGTTACGTGCACCGAATGAGGTTTGAAATGCAAACTTGGAAAGTTTTTGCTACGTTTACGTAAGAGCTGAAGAACAGATTCTTTCCTTAGTTTATTCTCAACGACCAGTAGGGTTGACCGATGCAACTCACAACGTAATTAAGGGCCAGGCCACGTACGCCAGTTGAACACTATTGAGCTACGTCAGCACCCAAGCTTCTCGTTCCCATATTTTCATTTCAGCAAAGAGATCCGAAAGCCTATAAGAACTGAGAAGACAGCAACAATTAATGCTGGCATGATAATTCCCTATGTGGTTACAGCGGGTAAATCGTGCGAGTACCCGTTTCTTAAGCTGGAAATTTACATTCGAGATGCCTGACGAGTTTAAGTTCGATCGACGCAAGACCCTAAAAAGCTTTCCTTCCCATCACACACGCATTCATTGCCGCGTTCTGTTCCTCACGAAGAAAAAGCGCTTTGAAGAGGCCAGAGACACATCCACGTACCTTGAACCTGGCGCGCATAACGCGTTTGCACAGTCAATCCGAACTCCATCAGAGAACTGTTTCGGACAGCGTCTTCGATCAATCCGACTACGGTCTGGTTAGCTTCTACAGCCAAGTCATCCAGGACAGACAGGTACGGCAAAGGGATCAGTTGCAAGATGAGTGATACTGAAATTGCCAAGCGATTTTTGATATTATTTCGAAACACGACGCGAATACGACGCTGTCACGTGATGCGGCATCATTTCCAATTAATTATTACCTGCGCTGTGTGACGTACCATGGCCAGGCCGTAGGGGTCAGAAAGAAGTTTTGACACCACTAGAGCATTGAAGAAATTGAACGTGGCGAAAGGTGCTGTCGAAATTGTCATTGGTGAATGCATATTCGTGACAACGGCTCGATAATGTCCCTCCAGTAAAGAAAACTCAATAGGCCTTTGCGCGCGCAACTTTCCAAGGGAGGGCGGCAACAAAAGGTTCTTTACGAGTAGCAAACCTGCCCTAGCTTGAAAACAAAATGTGCCAATGACGAAAAACGCACTGCCGCTGTGTATCGGCAGAATTTAGCAAAGAAACATTGCCTACGTCATGGCAAAGCACCGCTGAGCTTGACTGGGGCACGCGTGACCTTCATGCCAAGCTCCAGCCGATCGCGCAGATATTTTCCGAACCTACGCATCAAGAATTTTGAGGTTGAACGGGCCTACTCGTTAAGTACAGCAGAGTTGAAACGTTGCATTTGAAATTAAACTAAAATTTTGAAAAGCAAGAAAGAAAGCGATACTGCCTGCGTCATTATTTCAACTCTGAGGTTATTTCGAAAGCAAGATACAGCACATTCTTCGCAACCAAAACCAACATTTCGCTCTTGAAACAACAGGGAAGGTATACCAAGCAACTTTAAAAACATGCAAGAGTACGTTCATTTTCTAAGGATCTTTATTTAACGCCATCTATCAAGAAGGATGCTTCCACAGCAATAATTCAGACACCATGATGTTTACCTACGAATAATTCAGACACTACGATGTTTACCTATAAGTTGGCAACAAAATACACTCTATGTATTTTGTACTTTTACTCAAAACAAATTTAATCAAACACAAATTCCTAATGACTAATAAGAGATTTTTTCAAGCAAAAAAATGTTTCTTTGGCATGTTTTTTACTAATTTGTAAGTAAAGCAAGCTGGCAACAAAAGTGAAAATATTAGAGAAAAGAGCAACAACTCTCACCACCAAACATCACACACAATAAGCGCTTAAAATTCAGACTATCCCATGTGCCATACTATTGATTAAGGAGCTTGATACAAGAAACGTTGTCAGTTGTCACAAAGCAAAACAAAACATTGCATGTGACTTACCTTGTGCTTGAAAAACTGATGTTCTGCTTGCATTGGGTGGCGACAGGCTAAAGCCCTGGAATCCAACAGACCTGCCATTGTTGGGCATGCCAGTTGATGGCATTTCTTTGAAAACCAAAAGTAAAAAAGCATTTATAGTTTGAATGTCACAAACCAACATATGCTTAGCTATATGTTAAGAGTTTGATCCATCATATATATAGACAAATGTAACAACAGGCTGTGCTCAGCTACAACTTACTTCAAAGAGACACATAGAAAGTTTAAAATCTGACATAGAGTGCTTACGTTGTCCACTGTTGCCACTGAAGTTAAAAGCATCACTCAGGAGCGTTAGAGAATCTGAAACAAAACATATATTAGCCAACAAGTTTTGTATCGGACAACACGATAAAAAAACAAGTAAAAAATACACACACTCAAAGCTGATAAAATCTCATTTTTGATGAAAAATCAGCAAAGGTTTAATAATAAAAAATGAACAAAACTGTAAAATTCAAATGAAAACAAAATATCTCTGTATAAACAAAAATACGTGTTGGTTGGTATAGCTCAGTGACTCAGGTACTTGTCCTTTCTATCTACATTGACGTGAGACCAGACTAAGGCCATTGACTTGACTTGCAGTGGCATATTTCAGAAAAAAGGGCTAATCATGACTGTCACATTAAAACGGACATAGGGTTAGATCTGCTCCCAAAACTGTTACAACCAAATAACACATACAGTGATTTTTAACAGGTCAAAATATTTCAAACATTTCATTCATCATTTCATACCACTGTGTGTTCAGATCATAAGGCCTATAACCTTGACCAGCACCAAAACTTCATTCAACAGTATTATTCATACTTGACGGTAAATGCATCAGCCAACTTATAGCAAAAAGTTCACCCTTACAAAGATGCTTTAGAACAAAGCTACTTTTTGATAATCATACTTAACGAACTATACCGGAACATTATAGTTTGCTGCCAGCTTTTTTCTCTCCTTGTCTGTAGCAAATATTGTTAATCATGCCATCCACAAATACAAATAATGATAAGATTTCAATGTAATATCAACATTAAATGCTTTGACTAAATTGCCATTTACTTAAGTGTTAAATATGCACAAATCAAACTGTCAATGATGTACATACTTCATAGAAGTTATACAAACTAGGTTGGTGAAGATTTTAAACACAAAAAAGCTTTGCCATCAACTGAATGCGAGTAGACCAGCCATGTCCAATCCAAATGTCCAACCCAAAGAGCCAAAAATTATATCATTATCCCAACCAGGGCCGCACAAAGCTAATTTAGTAAAAGCATTCGAATCCCAACTGCAATGGTAACAGACGTGAAAAAGTGGCACTGAAGACCACCTGCAACAAAAAAGTTAAATCGAAAAGTATCAGGTTGTCAGCATGTAAGATACTTTTACTACAGTGATAACCTAAACTGGGCAGCACAAAACCTTTGACTGGGCTGCGGCCCACAGGTTGGACATAGCTGGAGTAGACAGTGCTTGCATACAATTAACCAAATATAATTACCCATGTCATCATTTGCTTTAATAATTTTAAACCTCACTTTCTGGGGTCTTTTGCCTGTCTATTAAAGAACTAGAGAACCACACATGAAAAAATATTTAGCTGATATCAAGCAACACTTTTAAATGTCATAGTATTTAATACAGTTTAATTCAGTTGTAGACACCCTTGCGCAGTGCCACTACAGAGACAGTGCCAGCCACGCAGGCTTCATAACAACAGAGGCAGAGGTTGCAAAACGCCAAAAGCACGATGACCTATCAATAATTACTTTTTTCAACAAGTCACAATTGAAACCACCAGTGTGTATGGCAAGTCCACTGCCCCTTTTTAAGCAGCCTCGCAAGAAACTTGTTGACATGCTTTGGCAAGCCCAGGATATGACAGTGGTTCCCCCAGTGCCTGTCCCTGGCTGTTGTCAGATGGTACGCCACCAGCAGATTGGCTTGTGTGTAAGTTCGATCTAATTTTAGTCGTTTTCAGAGTATTAACCAGTATTACTACCTGCCACTTGCCTTTGTTTGAATGTATAACCATTGTGTCACAAATGTCTGTGCTTTCTGTAAGTTTTGTTGTGCGCAACATTACTTTGTTCATAGGTAACCAGCTTGACTATCACATATCCCAGGGATGAGCAGTTAGTGGCCTACCATGTGTATTCAGGGGCCTGTGAAAGTATTCAGGAAAATCTTCAAATGTCAAATTTCTTCCAAATCACACTAAACATCAGTGCTGACTGCTGAGGCTAACTTGAACGAAGACTTGCTTCTATTTCCATTACAAGGTACGGCCCTCTGCTAAACTCGACATTCTCAAAGTGGTCTCCAAGCCAAATTAATTGCCCACCCCTGGCATAGCATATGATGATGCTACAGCACAGTGATGTTTCACTTCATTTGAAGCTTTTGAGGCTTAAAATGAAAAAAAAGTTAATTCTTTTCATTCTATCTGAAATATTCAATTTGATTGAATGGATGTCATGATCAGATGACTGTTAATGTGTGAACAATATTAATCAGAGATCAACAACAAGAGTTTCCATCAATTATTCTTTGAAAAAGTCAACCACATTGGAGAAGTGGTGATCACTGCAGCTAAACATCATTATTACAATAACAAAATGTCATAATTTGCTCTGTTTGCTTAGTTTCAGTTTTGTAGAGATCAGTCTGTGAATGAAAAAAGATAGCAAAGTGGTACAGTGGGTTAAGAGCACATCACTAAAGATGGTAGACCAGGTGTAATTCCCAATCAGGTCATACCATACCATTGGCTCAAAAAGGGTGCTTATGACCTGTCTGTTCTTGTGCTCAGCAACAGTAGGTGGGTGGATGGAAAAATTTCACACGTGGTGCTGCCATTGACCACAAATGCAGCATTCACTGTGCAAGTAGCCATATGATTTCTAGCAGTGCAATCAAGTGCAGATGGGTGTGACAGACCACTCATACTGCTCCTCGCAAGGGAAGTGCAAAAGCAAGTATAATGAAACCAAACCAAACTGCAAAAAAAAATCACAATCTATAGTTAATGAATTTTAATTAATAAAATTAATTATCAACTAACATACAAATCCCTATCGTGAAAACAATTATAAGATAAAAAATAACAATGCGATAACCAAAATCTATGGATCTTCATACTTTAGTCAACTGTCAAGTTTTTGGTAAATTTCAGGGGAGAGTCCTCAAGACATACTAACAGACAATAAAACACGTTATTTCTCTAATCAACCATGCTACTTCAAAGGTTTGTACTTCAGCTTAAGTGCATAGCATCCACACTTCTCACTGATAGTCACTGACGTATACAAACAGCATACCAAATAAAATCTTTATTGAAATAATTTCCATAAACCACAACAGAAGCTATATTTTTAAATGCCAGCAAAAAAATCAAACAAACAATTACAAGAAACACACCACCACATCAGTTTTAGCAAAGAATTGAAATTGTATGTAGTTTTCACATGGCAAAAATCATTTTGCAGAACATGAATTTATAAGTCTGTGCTCTAAATTATAAACTGATTTTTCAAATGTACTATTTGTATAAGGGCTCAACTGATACATGAGCATGACAACATAAATCAGCTGATATAACAATGATGCTGATGTACTACATTGGCACAATTCTGCCATCATACATTAGCAACGCTTAAAGAATCTCTTATCTCAATACCTAGTGACTGAGTGAATGTGTTTTCTGCACTGCTAGAATTGTTTATATCAGGGGTGTGCAACTATTCAGCACTGCCAGGCCAGATGCACACAACAAGATTGGTCCATGGTCAACAGCTGTATGTGTCACAGTCTGCGGGTTAGACAAGTTGTTGGCCACGCATGGAAGATTGGCAATACCCTTGAAAACCATAATGCTTTTCTTTAAAATCTGGACCTTTCCACTGGCCACAAAACTTCAGCTCCCGCGACACTTTTGGCCTGCGGGCCAACTACGTTGCACATCCTCGTTTAAATGACAGATGTTCATTGCAAAGAGACTTTATTTTGCTGAAAATCTGTGCTTGGCAAAATTGAACTAAAATGTGAAATTTTGATTAAATCATTATTTTGCAAAGCCAATAATATTTTCATGTATTTCTTTAGTTGTTAGCTATGCCTATTCCCATTCTCTTGTGACAATGATTTTATATGAATCGTAATGTTTTCCAACTGTGGTTTAATTAATGCAAAAATATTGGTTTCAGCAATGAAAAATATTGGTACTGGGTCAAAAATCTTTTAAGTCAAAATTAAATTTATACAACAAACTACAGGTTAACACATCATCCCATATATATTCATGTCATATTACTCACCCTCTCCACAGTCCAGTCCATGCTGCATATGATTCAATCTAGCCTTAGCATTCTGCATGATTTTGTTTACAGCTGTTGAGTTGTCAGGTATATATGCAACATTCCAAACTCCACCAGGAGGTATGCCAAGTGGAAACCTTGGCAGGTTGTTTACGGTATATTCACTGCAAAGTGCAAATAAAGAATTAGAAATGCACCAGAAATCAATTTTATGCAGAAATGTAACTCAAGGTCAAAACCTGATGTAATCCTATATTATAAAACAATGTGGCATATCATAAATGATTGAAACAAAATGATATATCATATTAGTCATTCACTCTTTCTGGAACAGATTTTTCCACCCTGTGGATTCCACGTAACTAAAATTGCAAACATGGTAAGTTTGGGGTAAACAAAACTAATGTTGTACACTGCACTATGAAAATTCTCAGTTTTTACAGAATGCTAAATAATCACTGATTTATTGCTATTCACCACTACTTAAGCTTTATTTTTTTCTCTGTGATTGCACTCAGTTTAACAAATCCGTGGTGTCTCATATCTTTTTGTCTGCACATTGATTTCTCTGTTTTTGTGTTTATTCATGTTGGAGCAAACGTCACAATTGGACTTCACTGCAAGCTATTGTTGTTGCAAATGCAATAGCTACTGTAACTATGACACTGACAACGCTTTAGAGTACAACCCATCAATTAAATTTCATGATTTTTGTAACACTTGATCATCATTTCAGACAGGCTGTTGATTAGTAAAGCTGAGTCACACACTGAAACACCACATGGTGACATTACACACTGCTGCAGCACTTTGACCACAATTGTAGCACAATGCAATTGCAGAATTTGAAGGATAGAAGCATTTACACCAGTGGTTCCCAAACTTGTTCAAACCGTTACCCAAATCAAGGTTGCGATTCTGTCTTATTACCCTCAATAAAAATTTTTCGTATTTCAGGTCGAAAATCTCTTCTGCAGTGATCACTCATAGTACCGAGCAACATTGTGGTTTTGGTTCCGCATTACCCATCAAAGAATCGCATGTTACCCCCAATTTATCCCCAGTTTGGGAACCACTGATGTAAACCATATGCAAATACCCTTAGCTAAGAAGCAAAGATAAAAAGCAACTTTATGGTCATAGCTTGAACAACAAGATTTCTAAATCAGCTATGTCCAACCCAAATGGCTTACTGAGCCAAAAATTATGCCACCACCTTTACCAGGGCCGCACACTGAGTGACATATTAATGAGGGCCGCACGTTGAATGGCTTCGTTTGATCTTAGCAAAAATAAATTTAGCTTAAGCTAGTGTACTGAAAGCATTTGAAATCTAACTGAAATGGTATAACAGACATCATAAAGTGGCACTAAAGACCACCTATATCAAAATGTCTAATGCAAGGTTATTCAAGATTGTCAAAATCAGGACAAGTTGTCAGAATATAGGATACTTTTACTACAGCCAAAACCTAAACTTGGCCACATGCGGCCCACGGGTTAGACATAGCTGTTCTAAATGATTCATAATATTTGTACATGTGACAAAAATGGCTCTTCCTGAAATTCTCTTGATTACTATATAAGTCAAATAAGCAGTTCCTAACCTGACTTATTAACAACAAGAATAAGTTAAAGGGAGAAGGTCTCTATGTAACTGATATTGCAAAATCACCTATCAGTTGTTCTTACCATCACAAAAGCACAGAGGACAATAAAAAAAATAAACCACATAGAGAAACTGAACTTTTCACTTTAAAAATCGCAGCATTTCATTTTACACCCAAGTGCCAAAGTCTGAAAATTCTCAACAGCATTTGCTCTAGGGTGCTGATATACGAAATGTTTCTTACTCTGTCCTATTCTTGATTCAGTACTAAAAAGTAAGTATCCTTTTATTTCTAAACAAACATACCAAACAAGTTTCAATGGTCATACCTGACAGAATGCTCATTGTTTTCAAGCTTTTTTATTGACATACTTGCTTCCAACAAGCATAACCTAACTTATTATATAATCAAATGGCAAAAATACATTTCATTCATTGCATTTAGTTTGGCTAAACAGAGCTAGCCATGACCATAAATTGGTTAACTCAAGTCTCCAAACATGAGATTATACAAAACAAACTTGAAATATGTTAGCACACAGTAGCTCTACCATTATTGTCAAAAGAAAAGCTTTGACAAAATACTATGCCAAGATTTTGGGACAGCCAATTCTATAAAAACATAGTTCGATTTGATATTTTGTATATATCATAGTTCTTAATTTTGTGGTGAAGATGCAAGCAGCACCAAATTATCTACAAAGTGAAAATGGTTGATCCTTTAGTTTCCAACAGTGACACTTGCTGGCTCAGCTCTGAAGGCCTATCTAATCCATATAGACAATAAAAAGGGCTAGTTTACAGTACACACCCTTGCTGTTGCCAGAGTCTAACATGCATAGTGGACAGTTTTAATTTAAAACTTTTAAAAAGCACAAAAACATCTCTGCAGAAGTACAATGCTTTGNCAGCCAGTAATAGATAGTTGTCAAAGCCATACTNGTCAAGACTGTACAAGTGATACATAGTGAGAGAAAATGAAGACTTGTGAATTCATCAGACATTTGAAGTGGGTATATAAAGTTGAGGAAGATGCATACTGCAAACAATTTGGATCTAAGTTTTTCTTGTCATTTTTCAATCATAGACCAAAATGTTTTTAAATGACCAAAAAACATTAAGTCAATTCAGTCATAATGTCCGAAAATAGAGACCAGTGAGTACTGTTTCGGCATGTTTTAATACTGTTATGGGACAAGCCACAGAAGTGTCTCAGTGAAAATACAGATTTGCATACTAATTATTTCTAACAAAAGCATATAAATTTTTATGAAAAAGGTAACATGATGCTGATGAACATTTACACTGGTGGTAATGTAATACAATATTCAATAATGTTGTTACACGCTATACACCAGGGGTGGGCAAGCTATTTACTATCACGAGTCGCATGAATTGTGCATTATTGCTGGAGGACCGAAAAATCAATTGATTTTATCCTAAAATTCAGTTGCGGGCCATATCAAACGTTTACGCAGGCCACATTTGGCCCGCTGACCACAGGTTCCCCACCCCCTGCTATACACCATCATTTAATACCAACTGTGTGTACTACACCACTAGTAGCAACCATACACTGGCATCCATCAGGCGCAAGGAAGTATTTTACTAAGTTGTGCAATAAACAAAGATTCTTCTGAACCTGTTAACTGCACATTAAATAGACTTTACTTGTCTCTGAATGTCATCATCATCTATAGTAAAGTATGACATGATAGTTGACTTGTTCAGAAAACTCCCCATGCATACTACTCACAGAAACATTTGGTGCTGCTTAAGTCTGTTTACACTTGTTTGGAAAAAAATTACACCAACTGTCTTTTCACAGCTCACTGCAGTTTTCTTTTATACAGTAGTCTCCAAATTCAGAAGGTATTAAAACTACTAAGGTTGGGGTAATCACACATATATACATCACAAGCAAACAGCGCTTTATTTAGGACACCTGTACATACCACAAGATCACTAAAATTGCTAAGATCACTAAGATTGACAAGACAAGATCACCAAGATTGCTAACATTGCTAAGACCACTAAGATTGCTAAGATTGCTAAGTTTACTAAGATTAATTTCTGATCTTTGCATTCTTGACGATCTTAGTGAGAGCAATTATAGTGATCTTGTGGTATTTACAGGTGCCCCTTTATTTACAAATTAATTTCCAATCATTCATTTTGCTCCGGTTGAAACCAGTTGAATTGAAAGTCAATCAAGGCAAACTGCAAATAAATATGGACTTAGAACCCTTACCTAACACTGTTGCCCACACTGAAATAATTAAAAAGATGTGTACTGCACTTTACTTGCAGTCTGGTCCTTACACCAACTCAGCAACATTCTTAACATGTAAGGCCTTGAATGACTGTCATTTAATTAAGCTGCATTAATACAGCATTGAATAAATGCCACAGCAGCAAATATATATAATCAAACTTTAATATTATTGACAGCTTTGAACTTTTGCTATTGTTAAAAAGAATTAGATATGCTTGCCCAAACCACATTTCAAAAAAGATTTTTTTGAAGCTTTCTTTTGGAGCACACAAACAAGATATACAATTTTTAAAAAATTAACTATATTATAAAAAGCTAAATAATGCAGATTTTTTAAAGTAAGCCATAATAATAGAATGTTTCAACATTTATTTTTGACCTTACCTCCATGATGTTATATTATTGTAATGAGTGACAGTAACTATGCTTCTTATGTACACAAGCAATACAGAAAACAAGACAGGTAGCAACAGTTCAAACACTGTTGCAATTGGGCGACGTTTTTGTAGAAGGTAGTTTTTCCATAGCAAAAGAGTAAATTTGTCCAAAGCACCCATGGCATGAATCCAATGCACATGTGCTCACTTAGATCCTCATCATATCAATTCATCTCAAGAAACGGTAACAAAACAGTTTTAGTATATTCTTAAGAGGCCAACTAAAAAAAATAAAAAGCAAAGACAAACTTTTAGTTGGATTGGCAACAGCTAGGCCTAAAAAGATCAGGAAAAATAACTAATGTCAATTGTGGAGTTAGTAGTAAAAGTGCATGTGCAAAAGTCTAAGTCTATAAATGTATAGTAGTTCCACCACTTTTCATGCGCTTAAATAATGCATTTACACATACACATAAACTCATTTGTAGAGGGTGCTGATTCACCTACTGCAGATTATTTTCCAACTTTCTGTGATGCTGCCTATGACACACAGCAACTGTTCCCAAAATCAAGTAAAGAACAAAAACACATTCTCTGCACCAAAATACTAATGAAACGCGTTAGTAGTTTACCATATTAACTCGTTTCTTTTTGTTTTTAAATATTTTTTGCTCTATCGCTCAACTCTTTTGCTTCTTTTTTAAGAACTTATTTTGAATTAGTTTACCAATTCTTTTAAACATTCATTCTATTGTGGCTACTACTTTCATACTTTTGTTTCACTAGAAAAGTGCAACCCACAAGCTTTACAGCAAACAAAAAGAAATTGTCTATAAGAGGCAAACAAAATCATAAAATGATAAAAACTCAACAGCACAACGCTACTTGTTTCCTGAAAGTTGGTGAATAGTTAATGAAACATACAGCAATGAATGTGACAAAGAAAAGTGTACTCTTCACTCTGCGCTACGCATTGACCTTGTGCAATCTATGAAATCAATTTCACTGAAAGTAGGTTTGCAAGATTTATTATCAAGTGTGTTAAATGATCATTCAAGACTGTTGCAACTTCTACTATTTGGATATCCTTCATTTAAACTTAAACTCATAACTAATATTGCTGTTTCTAAATATCTTGAATGCAATAGGCCTAACTACTTTACTTCACCTTAACACACTCGACACTGCACTTCTCTATTATAGTAATTCCAGTCCTTTAGCATTCTGTAATAAATTCACCATTCACATTTTTTCCTCGTATAATTTTTTTGTTTTTATTTGAATAAGGCTTAGGTGTTACGTTTACGAGTTAGTGTTAAGGCTACGTTTAAGCTAAGTTTAGAATTTTCTTTCTTAATTGCTGAATAAGCTTTTGTCCTAAACACTGGTGTACCCACTATGGACCCATCAACACCAGTCGTGGATTATCCCTCCTAATCCTATGGAAGTATACTCATGCACTAAGCACTATCCCCATATGGATTTATTTGTTGAGGAACAATATGAATAATTGGCTCTACTCTGTAACTCTCTGCAATGCCTAGGTCTAGTAGAAAATGCAGCCATTGTCAGAGACCCAAGGATGAAAGAAAAAGCAAAAATTGAATGCAGCTCCTGCAAGCAGTGGTTCTCATGTATTGCTGTGCTGGCATATCGGCAGGCAACGAGGTTGTAGTGTCAGTAACAACCCCTTTCTACTGTAGCCAATGCTCGTCCACTGGCAGGCAACAGTCAAGCTCACAAACTATAATTCAAGGTCACCATTGCCATAGCCGAGCAGACTCAGGGAGGAAGTTAACGATCCAATGCTCAAAATGTAATTGGTCCTTTCATCTTTCCTGCATAAAAATGTCAAAACATCAGGCTGACTCACTCCCTGGTTGGTTTTGCAACACCTGTGACCCCATAATTAACCCACCACATTTTTCAAGAACCTCAACCTCGAAACCTAGGTAAAGTGAGCCCGACTTTTCCAGCCGCACTTTTTACAGTGGATGCGAGGTTAGCGCGTAAAATTGAAAGGCTTCAAACAGGGATAAA
>JGI24159J19872_10008211_pt1 | contig 13658 bp, 8 predicted proteins | sample Ectturendosymbi4_FD_19872 | JGI IMG/M metagenome (IMG submission 19872) | reverse complement strand
ACTTCTTATATGCGTGCAAGTTTCGTAGAAGGCCAAGTTCGGCAGTCGCGCAATCGTAATGGCAGAAGCGCAATCGTAATGGCGGCCCCGACGACGTCCTACTGAACTACAACATTGGCTGCAAAAGGCATACTGCAGATCGCGCACTTACAGCATTGAGAGGTTTACTAGCGCTTTTGCATGTCGCTACTCAGGTGTCTGAGCAAAGTTGCTACTCTGCTTCGACTGAACGTGTGTCTGTGTACATTAAAAGCGTTTAAATATAAAAAGCGCAATCACAATGGCAGCCACGATGACTTTTTGCTCAACTGCATTACTGGCTGCAAAAAGCACATCTTGCTTTGATAGCATCGAGATTTTCACAAGCGCTTTTGTAGGAAAGTTTTACGATCAAATGGTGGCGTTGATCCAAAGTAGAAGCTTTCAACTTTACTAAAAGCAAACTTTTAAAACTTGTCAATTCAATGAAATAGGCTTTTCATTTGCCGGATTTAATCTGAACACACTTTTTATTTAGAAAAATAAACACCAGACAAATGCACATTTTATGGATGATGCTTTGAATGGAGCATTAAATATTTAGAACTGGTTGTTGTTTCCCTCATCAAATTTTCTGGCTACGCACCTGCACAGCACTGTTTTCATTGTGCTGGAACGTATTTTGATTTTTAAATTTTCAGCGAGGTTAAATTTAACATCGAACAAAAAAACAAATGTTATCCAGTTGTACGGCAACGGCAAGAATGAGTTCTGCTGGTGCTCACCTTTTTTCTGCACTCTTCCAACAAGCTCGCAACACAGCCGTTTTGATTCGGATACAATACAACGTCCTCTTCTTTCAGGGAAGGGTTGACAAAGATGCATTTGAACTGGCGCTTGGTTTCGAACTCGTCCACTTTCATCGTCAGTGTTTGATAATACAATCTCTTGGACTGCTTCCGAGAACCATATATCTGAAAAATATCAGAAGCACCTTAATTTTCACTCGCTTTTGTTGCAGGTGTTGCTCTTTTTTTGAAGATATAGAAGAACAAGGTATTTTCCACTCAGCTGTGAATTTTCACATAAACTTCTCGATATGAATAGCGACAAGCAATACTGGTCAGATGAGAACAAAAATTCAACTTGCAAACGATCAAAACTACACACTATTCGTAATGCAACCTTCAGGGTACGTCACTGTCATTGAACCGGCCAAGAAAATTCCATAATAAAGGAAAATTTCGAAAGGAAGTTCACGTTTGCCAATCCACAGTTTGTCCAGCACTGGAATAAACATCAATATGTGCGGTTGTTGCACAGAAAAATCAAAGTAAGGAGCCGTCCACAATTGAGAACATTTTCAAATGTTTCTGTTCTTACAATCGGTATGCTGGGAGGTAGGGGTTTGAAAACCGTGTGCGCTTTTTCCAAATGTGAAAAACGTGGGCTTTTAAACGGGCAGCATCGATTTCATATTAACGGACGCCTAGAGGAAGGCCAAATAACATGTAAAACAATTCAAAGCATCTCCTTTTCGTTGCAATTTTTCAAAATTGATGCTGTCCAAATAACGCAGCTGCATCGCAATGGCTTTGTTCGAAGCTTGCGTCGAGGCAGCTTAGCGTGCATTTGAGGATTATCTCAACAATATGGCGTAGCGCTGACGAAAGCTAGGCAGGTTTCTTTCAAATAAGCCAACGTTTTGCACAAAACACTTGTGAAGCGTTTGTGCTTCAGTTTAAATGCAATCACATGCAAGCGCGTTGGAGAGGCTGGCGCGGTAAATGGAACCGAATCTGCTGCAATGTGCCATGTTCACTGTGTAGAAACAGGAGATGTGCAAATGCCGCTTTCTTCACCACTTCCTATTCTTAATTTTTGACCTATACCGACATTTCGGCAGTCCATTGGTTGCAAGCGTCACGGGATTTGGAACAACTTCTTGGATTTTGGATAAAAGTTGAAATCGTTGAGACTTCACATGTAAAGAAATTCACGTTGTTTCGAGAAACCTCACTTGCGTACCGAGTAGTTCCCCACTTACGATGTATTAAAAGGATGGGTAAAAATAGAACCCTATTATTTTATTTAATAGGGAGTTCAGCAGAATCTAGTTAAGTGTTTATGGCTGAGAGAAGTTGTTGCCATCTTTCTGCTGATCTCGGACTCGGACCACTACAAAAGAAATTCCAAGCTAACAGACCCCTACTGAAAACCTTCATTGTAAATACAGTATTATATAAAAATATATAAAAAAAAACAGGGTGAGAAAATATATGTATAAATTTTGTTACAGTTTAAACGCTGTTTCAGCTCTAGTATGGAATTGTTTCGTCAATCCAGTACTACTGAAAAATCACAGTAGTCGGTACCGATATATACAAAGTTGAAAAATTTTTTACTCTTTCATTTGTAGTCTCTACATTGCTCTTTGCAAAATTTTAGCTTGCGATTTGGATTTTACTCATGCGAAGAAGTAAATTTACTGCATGACAACAAAATATCGACACTGCTAGTGTCGACAAAAAATCAACTTCAAGCTTAAATTATTTTTGCAGTTAACCATTACCCATCTGTGCTCGTTGCAAAAAACACAGTTTACAGCTGTAGATAAAGTGCAGTATATTTGCTTTACTTCATAGTGCGCGAGCAATTGCCTCAACGTAGAATTATTGCAATTACACATCTGCTCTTTTTAACAAACCTTTATCACATCCTTTAAGGAAGTGAGCGATTATGAATAATAGTTATAGTGATAATACTATCAACTGCGAACGGCCTCAATATAGGAAACGTTCAATTATTGAGACTGTAATATCACGATTATTGGATAAAACAGCAACATGAACGCACTCTCCAGGTACGTACACGAACTACCTGTACACAGGGCCTCTGAGAGATATTTTATTAGGGGGTACAAAAACCAACACTGGGCCCGACGGGCTCGAAACTTGTTTTGTTTGTTTGCATAGTAATCAGAATAGGCCTATGGATAAAACAGCTACCATACTAAGATTTAGAAATAGATTAATTGTTATGGTGACAACTGACTTACATTAGTGATTTTGCGCTTGACTACAGAAAAACGTAGCGTGCGTACTTTCATCCTACCGGGCCCGGGTACGATGTACCTCTAGTGCCCCCTCTCGTAGGCCCTGCCTGTAGGGGCAATGAACTATCGACGAGTGTTACTACCCCAGTGGCAATATTAACCAAATATCTTGCAGTCTTGCTGCAACATGCGACATGATGTACGCCGACGTATTTTTGTACACCAAACTCTTGACGAAGAACAATACACAAATCGAAATAGTATTATAATTTGTAATGCAGAAGGGTCCAACCGCAGGTAAGAATTGAAAGGAAAACTAGGTCAAAAGAAAAACGGCAGGGAGCTAAGATTCTAACCACCCCTAAAAGAATCTTAACCGGTGGCAAGGTATGTAGGTCAACACATAAAAGAGCATTCACAGATAAGTCTTTGTTTGAAGATTTTTGCAAACTTCTACTTTCTATAGCAGTATTGGCATCAGCTGATATGCTGACTATGCAGCGTTCCAAGTGAAGTTGTAAGTGGCATCTACCGCACATTCTTACGTCCATCTTTGAATGAAATTTTGAAATTTATATGAAATTTTATACAAACATCCGCCGTTCAAAAATTAAATCTTCATGGCGAAGACAGCTGAATGTGGCAAGTAAGGGCAACAAAACATTAAAAGATAACATGGTGCGATGTTCTTTCTAAAAAAATTCAAAATCCTGCTAAAATGAATTAAATATATCTCCATCAATTCAGCTTAACCTTTTGCACATTCTGTATTAATACCCTAAGTCAGGTTGATCTACTACTATTCTCTGAATCTTGCTTTAGTCTTTTTCATCATTTCACCTGTAAGCTTTTGCTTGCAATATGTTGGACTGATGATGCGTCACTGCCGCGAAATCGATTTCCTAGCAAAACAATTTGCGATCAGGTTCAGCAGAGCCGCCCTTGTGGTGCCTTGTTGCTCCATAAATCAAGTAATGTATTTTGCATATGTTTGTTACGCGGCGAGACGAGCTGATGGCAAAATAAAGCGGCAATGAAAAATTAAAAACACACATGTTGAGGCTCGCAGTGCTTGTGTCCCAGCCACGTCTGGACTCAAGTGGATACAGAGAGCAGCGCTAGAAGTGCCAAGACATTGTTTAGTTAACATAGGCGAGCCGTCTGGATATACACCTGCCGCACAGGCTTAAGATGGGAGGCCTATTCCCTGAGCTAGGAAAGCCACCAGTGAAAGTTATGCACAAATGGTTGAAGCACTCAGCCACATCCAAAGTGTGCTGTATCAGACGACAACCTCAGGAAGTCCTCGAAATTTGACAAATTTAATGACCACATGTACAAGTCTATACAGTCCATTTTTGCAGTATGTTTCCAGCATTTGGGAAAATTTAACCAAACAATTACTCTGCCGGATGTAGGAAACGAAACTCCTTCCACAAGGCGTGTCATGGTTGGATGAGCATGATGACGTCGCAGTAGCGGGCCTCGCAACTTAATAAACAAACTAATTTGTCTTAAATCCGTCCCTGCCTGGTCGAAATCTTCTCGACAAACAGTAAGCCGGGAATGGTCCTGCAGTCACCGCAGTTCAACGTAATTATTACTCTAATGACTTGATAGGCAGTCTCCATACCGACCAATTTGTGGCATCAATTCGATGTAAGCGTGCGGAATTTTTTTCCACGATTTTAAGAATTATTAAAAATCCGGGGATTTTTTATTTGACGATCAGGATTTTTTAACTGGATTTTCGTGAAACATCGTTACGTCAAAAAACGTACATTAATATTTTAGGAAAACCTGACTAGTGTCCTTTTTGGACAATTGACTTCTGTATAAGGCGATTTGTATTAAAGTACACTATGACAGAGCATTCCACCTAAACAGCAAAAAGTAAAAACTTCTAGTTTGCCTTTGCGCATGTTACAAGAGATGCAGATCTTCGCTGCAAGATTAGATGCAGTGAAATCCTCAATCTTTAACACATTCAACAAATAAACCGAAGATGTTTCTTGACATCAGTGGCGTAACTGGCGCGAGGCAGGGGTCCCGACTGCCCTCCCTGGCAAGTTAAATGTAAAAACCGGATCCCTACTTACCTTATATTTCGGTATTTAGCATTTTTTCGGTTTTCTTTAGTTTGTTGTTGTTTTGCTTTTTTCGGCGTGTTTTCCGGTGATTTCGTGTTTTAGTATAGACATGCATATCCGCATTCACTATCATTTCTCAACTTTTTTCTGGGTGTTGGCTAGTGGGCCCCCTACAGCTGTGTATTTAACCCCTGGCTCAAACATCTAGCAACGCCACTGCTTGACACCTGCTGCTCTTGAACGACAAGCAAGCCGCAAACCCGCAACCTGTTCTACACAGATAGATCATGAGCGCAGTCACCCAACGAAATGTTCTTGCTTCCGAGTAAACGCGAGGGAAAACTCAATGCTGCTCTTCCAAAACGAACAACTGAACTGACGACAGAACGGTTCAAAATGAGTTGAACCGAATAAAGCTAATAGTGCGTCTCGCTAACTTCCATCGAAAACCAACACAGATAACGCAATGATACCAGAGGGACTCAGGAATGCATCAAACATTTCCAATAACCACACCTTGCACGAAACAGAATTTTAATTCCGACTTCAACAGCTACCTTGCGCGGTTTCTTCAGTCAGGCAGGAGTCACTAAGCTCATATAGTAAAGGAGCAATTTGGACCCGTTGCTAGCAGAAAAGAAAACAAGCGTACCAATCCAAACGCTTTTGACATATATCGTTACTTCACCTGCAGGGCATGCGAAGAAACTATAGTATTGATTTTATTGAAATTAATTACACATTTTATGGAAGTGTTTCAAGACCATCATAAACTGCAATATCAGATATACAATAAACAATCTAACAAGCTAAGATAAAAATGAAATTAAAAAATCAATGTCGTTACTTCTTTTCCGAAGCCCAAGGGGCGCGGTCGGCGGTCCCTGAGCTATGGCCACCAAGTGTTAGTTCTACGTTCTTTCAGTGCTCGGCTAACACTGCAGAAGCTTGCTGCTAAGTGCGTTCTATTTTTCTACAGGTGACTGTGTTGCCTCTTCCATTTTTTTGCTGAAAAATTGCTTGAGCACGTTCGCCACATTTTCGAGGAAACAACATTTTGCTTAGGAATGGAATATTATACGAAGTCAACGTTTTGCACTCAAAGTGCTCATCGCCGGGTTTCCAAAATTCAGTAGGTTAGCGAAGGTTGCAGACGGCCTTAACGTTCACGCAAGGATCATACAAATGTATACAGAACCATCGAAGTCTCTGGTCGAGCAAGCTACGAAGTGTTCCTATTTGAATTTATACAGACGCTTTTTCCACAGGTTACATTTAGTAAGCAGGAAGCGAGACAGAACATGCAAAAATTAGTATTCCGATTGCTGACGTCGCATTCCATCCCGAAACAAGAAATGCAATGTCCATACCAAGACGATGATGCCGCCGCAATAACAGCAGCGGCAGTGTACGAACAAATACGGTTTGACCTTAACTTGCAGCAAGGGTATACGCCGCACGGTATCGGGCAACAACGCGAGATTCACGCCACACGTAGCCATAACGTTACTTGAGTTGGATTTTAGAGACGGCGAGGTTGATTTTATTCCCACGCAAGGTCCATTTTCCGAACTCGCCCAAGCACTGAAGAGCATTTATTAACTTTCGGGCCTCAAAATGGTTTTCAACGTGGTAGGTCGTCGGCAATCACCACCTTAGTCTTACACGCATGTGGATTAGCCAAGTTCAGATCAGACAACTAGACAGTGTGATTTTCAACCGGTGTTCCGTTGAACTTCGTCAGATGTTTCGCAAGAAATCGATTTTGTAATTGTGCTCTACCCCCCCCCCGATTTTGTCCATATTACGAGAGTAATATAAAAGATTTTCCAAGGACCAAAAAAAGGTTGATAACCACTGATATACCGCACATTGCGACCAACTCCTTAAAAACTGCGAGAACTTTTTGGATGAGCAACATGTCGAAATCACGAAATTTGCAATCAACCGACTGCCACTTTTCTATTACACCGTTATCAAATACTGCGTCATGCTTTTCACGCAACTAGCACAAGATTCATTACAAGCCTTGAGTGGAAACTCAGTCGTCGGTTAAACAACGTTAAGTGCAACCAAGGGATCATTTCATTGCAAAAGTATTAAGCTCAAACTCCAAGAACTCCAGCACGTAGTTAGCCATGAAGGCGCCGATTAAACGATAAGACATCCACACTTGCATCAGAAAGTTTAGATGCAAGACGTCCGAAATATTTACGTTATTTTTTCATAATTTCACTGTTTGGCTGGACATCGTAACCATCGATTTGGAGATAGAAAATGTAATTTCGAACAACTGCAGACAAAACTGCTGTTACCGCTGTCTCTGCTAGATATTTCACCAGAATGCCTTTCAAGAAGGAAAATTTGGATGAGCAAGGCCTAACGACCTTCAACCAACACTAGACATTATCAACAACAGAAGTAAAAAAGCGCTAGACAAACCTGCAAAAGATCCTTCAACTGACCATCAAAGCTAGAACGAATTACATTTCCTGGCAAATCTCTCGATCCTTGCACCCGGAAAAACTGAAGCATCATGGGATCCATGTCGAGCCGTTCCGCAACTTTTTCAGCAAACTGCAAAATAATCATGCTGAGTTAGTGATAGTGGCTTGCATCTGCGGAAGCGACTAGTGATCAATGCTTTGTTTTCACGTGGTATCAACAAAGCGAGTGCCAAAAAAGATCCCTGATTTCCAGGGGCATTTTCCGGTTTGCTACAGTTACTGGTGAAACATTGTGTAAAAGCGATACTACTTATATAGTAGTGAGGCCCTGCGTTAAAAAATCAAAATGTGCTTCTCAGCTGGGGTAGATTACCTGTGCATATGTCCAGTTTCTGTTCGACGGCAGAACGAAACCAGGGTCAGTCGGGTCGTTCCGGTCGCAAAGAAGAACTTCGACCCGATAAAACACGTCAAGAAAGTAGCGCGTTGCGTTGTTGCAACCTGGAGCTACCGGCTGAAAAACGATGATGTTTCCATCCATGAGCTTATCCATAACTTCACCCAGCTGTCGGAGCTTTTCATTGAGCGGCCTGACCTCAGACGCGCTAATTTCTTCAAATAGATGGATTGGTGCGTTTGCGTCAAGGCCACCACGTTTTCTTAGCTCTGGCTCCAAGTCGCTCACCTGAAAGAGCAGAAATTAAATTTAAAAAAAACGCACACCTAAAAAAAGACAAAACCAATTAACACAATACAGATCTTCCATAATAAAAATACTGAAGATTTTTTACTTTACTTCAAAAAATTTAACGAACTAGGATCGAAAACTCTTATCTGAAAGAAAGAGTATCACCTGCCATCTCTTTCCAAGAGGGTCTTTCGTGACGTCACAAAACAAAAAAATCATGACAAATTGTCACAACTACAAGTACCAACCTTAGTGCCTTCAATAGGCACGGCCAAGTGACCGCAGTAGGCCACAGTCTCAGTGTAAGGATTATAGAGCTTGAGAAATAGCAAAATGTCTCCTTGCTTGTCGAACGATGGCAGCCCAGGTAAGTCGGAATCAGGGGGCACTGTTTCGAGCCACATGTGCCAAGGGCTCTCGTTCTCAGCAATCTCAGCAACAGTTTTTCCATCAACCTAAAATAACAGCATTTCTTACAATGTTCCAAAGGCGAAGGTGCAAACCACAAGAGGAACACGAATATACTCCACACATGCAAAAAGGTTCTACTAGCAAAGAGGTCCCAACCTGGAGTACATGTACCCTTAGAGGTACATTTGCCTATCCGAAGGGGTGCATTTAAGGTTAGCAATAGAAGAGAAATATATATTTACATATCTTTGATTTCCAAATATTTATACGTATATCAATGAATATTATTTTCAAAAGTCGTATGCTAATCTTTGAATATATCTGTGATTAATCACGATAAAACATTTTGTCACAATAAATTTTAGGGGTACGTGTTCATCTGTCGAAATGCTGAAGGGGTACATGCTTATCTTTTGAAATGCTGAAGGGGTACATGCTCATCTGTCGGAATGCTGAAGGGGCACATGGTCAGAGAAAGGTTGGGAACCCCTGCACTAGCCTTTAATTATCCAATGAAACAGAAGCCTTGACTTCTGCCGAATGAAACTAAGCTTCCACACATGGAATATTTCGACACACNTCAACTGAACATCTTACATCAGANACGTCTAGAAGTGCTGGTCGCCAAGTGCTGTTGGGCCGCTGGCTGAACAACCACAGTCTGAAATGAGTTGNTGGATAGCCAAGCAAGTTCGAGATAACTTTCATGAGATCCTCGTAAGAAGCTGATCGCAGTATCTTCACATGTCTACAACAGCAGTAATAATCATATATTTAATTGCCTAACGAGTATATAATAGCTGTCAGCCAGTTTTTCTGTATATGCATAGTAGGGTACAAGTTAGGTATAACTTTTACAAAATTAAAATTGTCTTTTACCGTAACTAATGCAAAAACCAATGCGTTAAACAATATTACCAAACATGAATTTGTCATACTGTGAAGAGCTTTCTGGCGACAATCTCAACACATCATAGAACTTACGTACAAATTAGTCAGTCCCATACAAATAGAAAGACTTTAGGGCGATTTCAACTAAATTGTTCAGGTTGCAAGAAATTCCAAGAAACCCTGCAACTGAACTGTCAGCCCAGGTTTCCGGACCGGCTACGGTGGTCGTGATGCACATTTTCCCATTTTGGTGTCTGACACATTAGCAGAATAAATCAGCCACATGCACAAGTTTAGCTTACAAGCTTTGGCAGAAGAGTGAGGATCGAATGCTAGTATGAATTACCCAGGGCCGTGCAGGACACACAAACACGTGGCAAATGACATTAAGCATTGTTAACAAGGCGTTATGTTGAACAGACGGCAAGCAACATGGTGACATGCTGTTTTTTTCGCTGAGACAGTTCGGTCAAGCACCGAAAAAAACAGGCTGACATGCAAATCACCTTCACTACAGTAACTTTCTAATTTGTCAGCTTGTTTTATCAAGCAACCATCTGCTTCTGATGCAGCCCAAAAATAAGAAACGGCACAAATTTTATAACAATGAAGGCCATTGCATCAAGCCATGCAGGCCTCAGTTAGGCAATTTAATACAGGAAAATTGCTCAGTGTAATTTCCCGAAAATATCTTGCTGTTCTGGATTTCACACTTTGCTACATATGCATCATATACTATCACTGTTCATTGGCAATCTTTTGCATTCACATAATTTAATTCAGTGCAACTCCATGATGGTCAAGCAAGAGCAAACCAAGCCATGAAGAATAAAATCACTTGCAGCTACAAACCTGGTCATGAAAGACCTTTCAAAATCAAATAAGTCCTCTCCTTGATGTCCACAAAACATGTCTTCAGTGATGAGATTCACAGCCATGTAGAGGTGTTCTTCTTGTCTGTACCAAAAAATCCAACAACCATGCTAAGTTCATTACTTTTATTCATGTTACAAGCACTAAAGAGGAACTAGCTTTCAAATTTGAGGTATAGAAAACAACACCTTTCAGATGTTCATGATCAAATAATATTTCAGTGATCTATTTGTTGCATAATATATCCATAATGCAAAGCTATACATGAAACGTGGTTAGGTACTGCAAAACGTATTTTGAAGGACAAGTCATTTTGCACATCAAATTTTTAGCAAAATTTTTTCTGAAAAAGATAAAGCAAAAATTTATATGGCTGGAAGACATCAGCAACATGATGTGAACAGAAATAGCATGTCAGAATATTTCAAACATGTACAGCCCTTTCAAAGTGAATTGTTATGCTTTAATCATTACATACCTACTTTCATTAACTTCAGCATTTTTAAGAGGTGTACTCCAAATGCTACAAAGCATTCCAAGGTTACAATTAAATACAAAGAGCAAGATACTACAATAAAAGCAACATCAATAACAACACAGATATGTACCTTTCTTTTCTTCTAAAAGCCTCAAGCTTCCTTTCTTCAGATAAGCGTTGCATTAATTGCTCAGGTATATCATCATCAGTCACTTTGCACAGTACGTCCTTAAGCTTATTTTTGCGAATATAGACCAGCATGTACCTTAACAAAATACAGAGTATGAAGCACTCAACAGAACACATATCAACTAAGTGATATTATGGAATATGCTTCTTACATGGAATGGTTTTTCAGTCTTTTAGCACCCTCTGTATTACCACAAATACCAAAAAAATGCAGAACCTAAGACAGGGTTCCCACACATTTTCCAAAACCATTTTTCAAACTTTTTCAATACTAAATTAAATGACTTCAATACCATATTTAGCTTCACTTTACAAAAATTTTACTCACGGAACACAATGCAAAAAACATCTATGATCAGCTGTGAAGAACAAAATTTGAATAAATAAATGGATGAATTTATAATTTCCATACTTTTTCAATGTACACTTTATGTACATTTTGGCCAAATTCAATACTTTTTCAATGTCTTGAAAACCGATTTCACAATTCAATACTTTCAATACTGCATGGGAACTCTGTTAAGAGGCAGTTCAAATTTCATTAACAAACCACCACAATACTGAGTTTTGATTGGTATGGCAAAGCAGTTGAACACTTCTAATAAGTTAAATAAAATAATTTTTGCAACTTTTGCTAAAACACTAGTCAAGCCTCTGACAAGGCTATTTTGGATACCATTGCCTGAGTTTTGTCAAGGGTTTTACGCTTACTTGTTTAGGAAATCTGTATTCTCTTGTCTTCATTGCTCTGCTGGAGAAAGTTACCAAATCACAAAATTGTGCTCAGCATTTGTGAATGTAACCCTCAGGGGATATTTGGCAAAGTATCAAACTGCTTTTGCAGTGAGTACAGAAAAATTTCGTTCTCTATTTTTATATATGACATCAGCAGGAGAACTTCCAGATATTTTAGTGATTTTTTTTGGTGCCAACGAGCTACCAAAGAAACAATTCTACTCTTTTTAAGTATACATGCATACTGAGCAATGCTGATGCCTAGCAAAATAATAAACAAAAGGAGCAACCACTCTTCACAGTCACAATATATTGTACTGCTTTTGGTTGTGAGTAACAAAAAGTTGCCTCTCAAACTTCTGAACTTACGCATTAGTTGAGTTTCTTCCAATAAAAGTATCATCACCATCACCACCAAAACTCCCCAAAAAGGCTTCTTTTTTTGTGCATCGAGATACTACATCATCATCAAACTTGCACCACTTTGAATCACCTTTTGGGTTGAGGTAAGCTACATAGTGTCCACCATGGTTATCACCACTGAAGAAATACAAAAATGAGTAACTCCAAAATTAACATATAACTCACTAACACCTTGAAAAGCAAACTTTTCTAAAGTTAATGGTGGCAAAGTGTCACCACACTTAAAAGATAAAGATGAATATACACAAATGTAAGTATTAAAATTAGCTTTAACTAAATTACTGCAGTTTTTTTCAATTTGAAACTGAAAATTAACATTTAATTTCAATTTCCCAGCATGTATTTGCAAAAATCTTATCAAAAACTTTTGCATTTATCTGAGTGTGCTAAACAGAGCTGAGTCTTACTACTTAACTTACATTTACACAGTGATTATACACAGACTGTAAGGTTCTGAAAACTGCCCCATGTTGTACATATTTTTTGCATTTGAATGAATGTACATAAGACACATCATAAGGCAACATTCCAACATAAAAATATGCTCTTGTAATATTTCATTGTCAAGCTGAAAAAACATTATGGATCCATTTAATTTAGTTTTAGTTGGAATAAGACATATAATTAATGAGCACAGAATTAGCTGTCAGATTTCATGTAAAACTATTTTTGAGATAACAGAGATTACACAGGTGTAAATTTCACTGTTTGGTGGAAAATAACTACTGTACCTCAGTTGAACAATTAACAACTCCAGCTTTGCTGCAAGCTTTTGAGTAATCAGCCAACTGGACTTTGCTTTAATGACTTTGCCATGATTTAGACTTGCACATATCTGTTTAAGTAACTAGGCATCAAAGCCTAATGTATCAACAAATTTCAAAACTCAAACATAAAATGAACAAATCAGGTTGTTTTCTGGTTTTATTGAACGCAATTATAAAGACATATTTTCTAATGTTTTACTTGCTGCAGCTTGTGTTTTGAATTTGATTAATTTTAGTCTTGGATTTGCTTAACTTCTTTGTTCTTGCTTTAGCCTTTCAATTTTTCACCCATTTACAGACTTAACGACTGAGTATGCGTCGTGTTACATGAAATTTATTTCCAATTGCGAACTTTGCTGATTGATTAAACTTTGCCACCCTTTGTGGAAACCAGTGCAAAATGTATGCCAAGGGTTCACTGACAGCATCAAATACGAATTTTACCCAAGGATTCCAATACTTGAAGAGTCATTTTTGGAACCGATAAGTCATTTTTGGACCTTGACCGATAAGGTTTTTTTGGCCGATACCGATGTTTTTATTTTTTCATTGCTGATACCGATATTTTGCATTACTCAAGCAATGTCTATTTTGCATCATGAGGCAAAATAAACACTCATAGAGCTATTTCG
>JGI24159J19872_10008210_pt1 | contig 13658 bp, 12 predicted proteins | sample Ectturendosymbi4_FD_19872 | JGI IMG/M metagenome (IMG submission 19872) | reverse complement strand
TAGAAGCAGATCCATCGCCAGATCAACAGCATTGGGGGTGGCTTTGAGCTTCTTCTGGCACTTCGTAATAGTATACAATGAATTGAAAAATGACTTCATGGGGAGACTATAGAGCCTGATTTTGGAGGTATTGATTGCGCATTTGGGGGGCTCAGCCCGCTTGCTTCCACTTCTGTTGAAAAGGTTCACAACTTTTTTTAGTAACCTGGTCTAGTGGAATTGATGTTTTTTTCTTCACATCAGCAATCCAATGTCGAAATATGTGAAACGGTATTTAAACACTTGATTGAAAATCTACCTTTATAAGTGGCGTTAAATGTATTTTAGGGCAAAATGCTTTAAGGCCCAGTGTAAATCTGTCACGCTATTATTAGATCGTTTTTTACGATAGTCAACAAAGCTACCTAAAATAGTATCCTGGTAAATGACTTTCATTTACGTGTTGTTTTTGGATTGTCGCTTCAGCAATAAATAAGTCTTTCATGTACATGTAAATGCACAAGCTTGGCTTGGAAACATGACAGTCATTTAGCTTATTATTTGAGTCCTATCGTGGGACATGAGTTGTCACTTCCAAGTCTAAGAAGAACCGTTCTGTTTCTAACCAGGTCGGGAATACGTTGCAGATACTGTTCTTCACTGATTTCGCCAGGGATAGCCAGAACAGTGGCACACGCTTGCGCGCAGCATGCTTTTATAGCTTTTAAATACATTTTGTAAATTTACGAGATCTGTGTAGCTTGTGAAAAACGAGGCCCACTGTTTGGGACCCGTTTCAAACGTTTTCTGAATTACTGATATAAAGCGCTTTCAAACTGTGATTATTCCTTGAAAAATAGCATAGTTCGACCAACAAAATCAGCCACTTTTTGACCAACAAAAGATAACCTCTTTTGTGTGACACACAACGATTGTCGCAGACAATCTTTGGTATTAAGCAAGTGAAGACATTTTTGGCGGCCCCAGTTTGACTGCCCCCCCCCCAAACGCCTGGTCTGGATCCGCCACTGCCGCAAGATATGTTTCCGGGAAGTTTAAACTGCTTTGCTTTTCTTCTATTTTTACGAGACTCTAGGTCGCGAGTAAACTATCCAGCTCTGGATGAAACAGATAAAACAGGTGAAGCAATATTATTCCACACAAACNCTCTTTACCAACAAACCAAGCAGAAGNCCTCAATTCGCTTGCTCTCTGTGCAAATGTAAACAATAGGTTCTTGTGAAACTCGACCCAATCGTGTAACGTAATCTCATTTGTCCTAATTCTGCCTGAACCCGTCACAGTCAAGAAACAGTCCAGAACCATCGAAAAATCGCCGCAGCGGTTTCGAACAAAATTCATCCGCGTCAAAAGCAATTATAGGATATAAATACACACGTCACGATTGCGATGCTGGACCGCTGCGTACTACATGCTTCAGTGAGTGAACTGGATTGCCTATGACATGAGAGCGCTTACTTCTGCGCAATTTTGCTGAATTGAAAGCAGCCGGCCGGCGGTTGCAATTACTCGTCTGCAGCTCTTGATTAAAAGATTTTATCGTAGTCTATTCTTTCGATTATTTCATTGCTTTCAGTGTTGCGTAGATTGTGCCAGAATGACAAAAAATGTGAAATATATCTGCTCCAGTAGCAGGGGAACTTATCGATAGACTAACCATCATACTCCATTTAGACATTTACAAGCTGAGGTTGAGTTGCTTGTTGGCAATATCCAACTTTGATCGGTTTCGGCTGCGTGACAATCACCTGTGTTATGACAGTTATGCTACAGTCATGAAATAAAAGTTGTGCCCACGCTTGCTCATCCAGATTCATTTGCGGTAAGAAAAAATTCGAGGTCAGGGTCGTACTGTCCGTTACTTTCTGGCTGCAACCAAACTTGACACAAGGAAAGTAAATTCGGCTGGCCAAACTGTTTCCGCCATTGCACAAGCTCGAATTCGTTGCTGTTCAACTGCTGCAAGCTAGCTTTAGCTCTTGTTTTGACACAAGCAAAACCATGTGTTATGCATCACCAGCTAAGCGGCTTCCAGCAATGATCGGCATTCCACGCACACGCGGTGTCAGCACCAATGGTGTTGCATTGTGGCCATGTGAAATTTCATGCGTAAGTCAAACAGATACTGATAATAATACAGCCTTTTGTATTAAGTGAGAAAGCAATAACAAGCACAGCTTAAGTTTTCAGATTGATTCACGTTATAACTTTGATTGAGACTACCCTAAGGATGATACACTGAAAATAAAAAGTAAAAAATAGCAAGCAGGAGTTCCACTGTACAAGTGTTTGTGTTGGTCCATTATTACAATCAGTCATTTCGTCTTAATCGTGCTTTTCAAACATAATTGTCGGATAAAGCAAAAATTGGTCCAATGGAGTCTTGATCTCATGCTCTTTCACGGTGTAAATGCAAGACATCAATATTTATTCGATTGAACGTATTCATAGCTCTGGCACCATCCAGTGATTGTAGTTGTAAATACTTGCAAGGATAATATTGCACATTACGGCACTGGTTGCTTCTTAAGGCTGGTTTAAATGCATATTGGTTTGGTAGAAAGCATTTAATTCCAACAGTTTCCAAATCGCAAAGTTGATGATCAAGGCTTTTTCGGGTAATTAGCCACCTTCCTCTTCAGCATCGTTCATGCCGTCTGGTTGACACGACGCCATCGCATTCTAATCTCTGCACAAAACAATACTGGTTTGTACTTTTTAAATCGGCTTAGGTTTTTTTATCCCATTTATCAAAATGCAATGGAGCTTTTTTAGTTTTCATTTTACACTCAGAAATTTAAGCGCGGAATGACCTTTCCAGCAACACATGGCTGAAAAGCAAGTGTTTATTTGCGTGGACCAAGGCTATCTAGTGAATTTATAAGCATCATTCTTTTCAGTACATCGTCACTCTAGTTATGACAAATCGCTGCTGTGGACTATACTGTTTAAATACTTTTTATAGAAGGGACTTGTGTTTATTGACCACACCCAGTGGTTCCGGGTAAACGCATCGTTTTTGCCAGGCAGTTTTCAAAGCTGAAGAATTAAACAAGCTGTAAACATTGGCGTATACTAAAATACAAAAAAAAATTTCTCAGTTTTCAACTGATACTTGCTTAAGGCTCTGAGGAGTTTCAAAGCTGTTGCTCCAAAAGGTGGTTGATACTTTCAAAAACATTACGGTATGAATTTACCAAAGGTAAGTTGTGCGCAATGATAGTCGGTTTGACTGATACACAATATATATTACAGGTGTGAAGAGAGGAGGACGTTGAAATAACAAGATGGAAGGGTTGAAGAGTACAGAAGTCTAACTGCAATATGTGCCATCTGCACTGTTCAATTTATCTTGATGTTCTTGTTAACTATCAACCAATCTTCCTGGATTTTTTTTCACCAAGAGAAGGCGGTAGACCCAACTGCGAAGCAATGGTGGTAACGACGTTTGCTTATATTTGCTTTTATAGTACCTCTTTCAAAAAAAGATTTTTACGAAATTTATTTTCAGGCGTGACCATGGTGTTTGTTACAGATGTAACAGCTTTCAACCTTCTCTACCATACTTATATCGTATTTATGGGCTTAAACAAGCCATTGAGTGGTCAAATGGTCTCTGTATATACACATCGTTGAGATAATTATATCAAAACACATTTCCAGCAAACACTGAAAAAACTAGAAGCCAATAAATCTTTTTCGCTGAATTTTTTTAAGTCTGCAATAGAAACAATAGCGCAGCATTTGGAGTATAAATATCGAACGATCAACACAATCAAACAAAACAAAGTCGGCCAGTTTAGAACTTTCCATGCATTTGCAATTTACTTTACGCTTTTTATTTGCTCAGATGGATAAAGCATTTTACATTTCGTACCAGTTTCATTTCATCATTTTCGTAAATCCAGTCCAGGGTGGCTCGTCGCTTGCCGTCATCCCACAGTTGAACTTGGTGAAGCTTGTTTTCTCCATCCCACACGAGTGTCGTCTAAGTCAAATAAAACGTCTTGGTTGGATAAAAGAGCGAAGCTGAGAATCCAATAACGTTGGGAAAAGTGTTATGGTTGAACACCAAATTTTGCGCAAGAAAATGTCTTACTTTGGTGTTTTTTTTATTGTACAAAGCTGGTTTTGTGATCTCTTGATACTGTTATGGGAAAAATAACAGGAACTGCGGAATCTTAGGTGAGCATTTGAATATTTTGATTTCATTTTTGAATGGATATTTGAATATTTCAACTTTTTATGATCTAATTCTTCGTTGTCAGTTGAAACTTCAAGTGTTGTCACGCATTTTGAAACAAAATGCAATTGATATTTCGCTGGCCGTGCTGTAACAAGGGATTTTGATATATTTAGAATATATTTAGAAGAGGTTTTTGTTAAGTTACCCGTGTAAAAATGATTTAACAAATAAGACAAATTTCTCGATTAGTGGGATTAAATGTAGCAAGCGTGATCTTCCGAAAAACGGCATGAGATGTGATGTTACGACCGTTTTTCCATGTTTTCGTGAATTGATGTATAAGGTAGGAAAAAGTTTCATTGCACTCGGTTTCACCCCAGGTTAGGGAGTACAGGTGGTCTGCGGACGCCCGTGTGGTGTTTCCCGGAGCCGGAGACCACATAGCTATTTTCTTAGTGAAGGCTGCAGTGGTGTAACGTCATCGGTAGCACAACGGGTGAAATTTTTGGCACTTTAACGTTAAGCGCAAGATTCGAAGGACTTTCTTTGAAAGGCATAAGCACCCATCTTCAAAGTTTCTTGCATGACCAGAATGAGTACCGGATGCAGCCTTCCAACTTAAGAGACGCGTGTTCTGCCACGTCACTATTTAGCATCCCTGTGTTGTTGAAATAATTCAATGCATATCATCAACGTTCTTTGAAATGTTTGATGCAGTTTTCTCATTGCTTACTCGTGACCTCGACCAGCATTCATGTTTTTCGTCAACTCTGCATCAAGCTCTGCATTGTCAAGTTTTGACTTCAACGGTTTTGTTCGATTTCGCAATGTGATCATCAGCAGATCAAAGGTTATACTGTTGATTAGAGGATGCGAACCCGCAACGGTAAGAACGCCTTTTTTATTTCTACACCCCTAAAAAAATTGTCTCTGACCTCGCACCCCCAGTAACTATTAGGCCTACGTGGAGCAATTGCATCGCCATTACGTAGAGTAGACCTTCACATCTCTTCAAATTAACAAAAAACTTTCACAAGAACAACAATTCACCCCAATATGAAAGGCAGCGCACACGACACCTTTCATCTACTCCACGATCGATTCACCTCAGAACTGTTCACTAAGAATGATGAAATGCGGAATATACTCGTATACTACGTTCAGACTCCTGTCCAGAAAAGTGGTTATCACGTCACAAAAAACAATGCCAATATCTAGTTCGTTCGAGCAAAAACTACTACAAGCTCGTAATCTTAAGGCGAATAACATCGTGACACATAGGTTTGAACGAACCTCGCGTTTTTGTCTATCCACTGCACAAGAAAACAAAAAGCGGCAGGAGAAAACAAAAAGCAAGTAGATCATCTTCCTTTCCCTAAGACGGAGCCTTCTCGCACNTCTTGGAATGANGTCTCGTGCCACCAGGGGGNGCGAGCACCTCTGGTGCAGAACCACTATGCTATAGCATCAGCAGCAAGAGATAACGCCCGCTCGACCGAGGTCACTCTATTGCTGCTGATGCCAGTCTGCTCTTCTGTCTGCTGTTCTTAGTTCCCTTCCCGTTCTCCTCACATCGCGCGCAGAAGTCATGTGAAGTCAGTCACAATTTGAACAAGAACTCATCGATTGTTTTTTCGCATCACGCTTAAGGTCACACTAAAACACTTAATGTGAGACACACCTTGCATTTTCTTCCATCCATGGTGTGCTCTTCCATTTCTTCCCCAAGTGGGAATAGAACATTGGCGGATTTGAATGTACTCTGGGTATTAATTCTGATTTTACCCCCTTCTTCAGTTATCTCAGAAGTTGATGACACTAGAGCACCCATCTTACGCAAGGCTATGTTGACACCTAGATCGAAGAAGCACATTTGTAAATTATTTATCGAAATCGAACAAATGAAAGGATCAACTAAATTAAATAATGTTAGCGAAGATGCTCCATGGGATATTGCGATAAGAAGTAAACAATGAGGCACGAAACGAGACACTATTTGTTGAAGAGCGTATTGAACTACTCAAAAGAAGGACAGTGTATAGAAAGCTTTATGGCACACGCTGAAAATAGCAGTAAAAGTGATGCACATCATATATACCAGAGGTGGCCAAACTGCGGCTCGCGAGCCGCATGTGGCTCTTCGAACTTTTGCAGGCGGCTCTTTGAGCTTTCCGAAAATTTATGTATTTGTTTTGCAAAGTGTAAAAATATTGTAAAGTGGTACTGTGGTAGCTAGCATGCAGTACAATATTACTTTTGCAAGTCGTTCCAAAAAGAATTATGTCACAGAAGCGTAGATTGCAAATAAATTCGTGTTTTGGGATGTTGCGGCTCTTTGTAACTTGCGTTTTACGATATGCGGCTCATACATAGAATAGGTTTGGCCAAAGGCAATTAGCCAATCTGCTTTACAAGTTAAAAACCGCTAAAATAGCCATTTTGCTGAAACATATTTATCCTATATTTCATTAAACGACACATTTGGAATCTCAACCCTATTCATCTAAAACTTAAAGAGGACAAAATACCAACCAAAGTTTCATTGTAAACTGCTTATACTCACCGACAGCTTTCATATACTCATCAAAGTTGTCACTTTTAGTAAGCTTCCACTTGCCGTACAATGCAGAAGGCATGGTTCTATTTACAGCTCAGAATTTTCTCTGTTAAATAAACGTAAAAGTTTTTGAAGAGCATGGAAGACATTTCGTAAACAATAGAAGTAATAAACAGTCGATAGCTTCAAATTGCCCCATAGCTTTTTCGGTAAAATTCGATAAAACACTGGCAGAGGTGCGGTTGTGTTCTTGCTTCAGCGTCCTCAGTGAAAAAAACAAATCTAAAACCCTTTTTCGTGTTTCTGAAAGTATTTTCACAAGGCACAGCTACTTTGCGCTGGACAGAAAAGCCCATCAGTGCTCATACGCAAAATTAGCTTGGATGCAATGCTTCGCGTAGCACCGCAGTTACTGTATCTATCTGAGACGAAAACAAGCAACAGTACCAGATCAAGCGAATGAAATGCGGTTCTGCATTCATGTATCTTCATGCAAAAACTTGAAAGTTGTAAACTTGTTATGGAGAACTACAGATTTTAACCAAAACGTAGGTCATGATAAAAAGCCTGACACTACGTTCGATTTTAAGTGCGGAGTTAACTTTCTCAACAAAGTCGCTTTTACCTTACAGCTGTGATTGACGTATGCAGATAAGCATTTAAACTGTTTGGTCAAGCAAGGTATCAGCAATTTACCCGCACAAATTCGAGGAATCTGTAGAAGATGATTTAAGAACATCACCTGTTCTTCGAATCAATACCTAAACCTTTCTAAAAAGAAATTCGTTTACAATGCCCATAGTGCTAATCCACAGAGACTGAAAACCCAGATCGTTTCTCCGAATTGCAGAAGAGCGACATCTAGCCGAAAAAAGTCGAAATAATTATTGTAGTTACGTCTTCAAACAAATTTTACGCTTCACATTCAGACTATGATTTTTATGATTCTTGCCTCACCACTAATGCTACACAGCATGCTCATTGCATGGTACGGTGTCAGAGTCTTTTGCTGATGGAGCAGTTGATTGCTGCCGACGTGGCAAACAGGCGTTGTGAACTTTGCGCTTGTTAATAATTACAGGCTTGATGAGATTGTTTAACAACAGTGTTCTAAATCACTATTGTTACACATCTGTCAATATTGACGAATTTCTCAAGGTCATGTCATTTCTAACCGTCCCTTGATACGTGTTTGAAAGAAACAATCAATCTTTTGCTGCTCTAATTATAAGGCAGCTTGAACATCAAAAGAGTTCATTGGTTTAATCTTGGAAGGCAGCTGAGCATGTCTCAGGAAAATGGGGCATTTTATTGCTTACCGCGCTGTAGAACCACTGCATAAAAAAACGAATTAGTTCTTCTAAACGTTTTTCACTTACATATTTTCTTTCGTCAACTATTTGTTTTCATAAAAAACAATTTCGATGAAAAAAATTTTAATACAATAAATTTTTTAAGAGAGCTATTTTATGAAAATTTAAAAAATACCTTTCTAAGTGTATTATCTTCATCAAAAAGCTCAGTATACTACATTTGTTTGAATGGAGTGCAATATTTTAAATAAATATTGTTATAATAAAATTTTTCGAGGAGGTTTGCATAGACGAGTATGCGTGGAGCGCATAAACAACTGTTTTCCAGAGCCAAACATAAAAACTGAACCCAATCCTTTTATGATACTGAAAAAAACGATGTTATACAGCTTCCAAGTCTGTTCATTTATGTATGAAAAGTAACTGCATGTGCAAGAGTGTAGAAAATGCACATATGGTATTCATAGATGATTTTGCAGGATAGTGCAAACTAACTTTGCTTCAACGTTTCATGGAATCCAGAATTTCCACATGACAATGTATCTTTACTTTTTAAAACATTTTGCAAATTTTCTATAGTAAACTGATTGCGATGTCAGAACATATAAAGAAAAAACAGAAGTTATTGGTGAAATTCTGCTCACAACAAACGCTCCGCAAAATGTAGATCAATTTAACAAGCAATCTGGGGCCCAAATACTGCAAGTGTTTTCACTAACAACTAAAAATTATTTCATGAAATCGCCTGAACAGTATCTTTGTACCCGCTTCATATGTAAACCTCATGTATCCCTAGGGGTGCTCATCACGGAGATGGGATGATTGGCCCAAAGATACCATATTTACTTGGTTAATGGTTGTCTCAATTCCATCAATGAGAGCTATTGGAGTAGCGTCATTCATTCAGAATTAGAAGTATACTTTCATTGACCAGCATATTTGTGTGTAACATTATCTTCATTTTACACCATTCTGTTAAAATCGGTCAAGCATTCGAATTACGATTTTATTGGTTGTAAACATCTTTGGTCTTAACAGTAGTTCAGCATCTGTAATGATTTCTACTGTTGAAATAAATGCACCACATTTTTTATTTTTTCCTCAGTTAGAAATATCATGCTAAGCATGTTTAATAATTGTGACGGTTTTCCTAAACGTGCGGTTAATTGTGCTCAGTAGTTATATCATTGTGCTAACAAGGCTCAACAACTGGTGATTTTCACGATCCACGTTAAATATTTATTTGCTTTAACACTTCGAAAGTGAGATGTACGTGGGTAGAGTTGGGGTTAATGAGTTCACAAAAAAGCACAGCCGCTTTTGTACTAGTTTCTGAATTGCTGCAACTCACTTAAAAAATTAAATGTAACCGATGCATTTTTACCAAACGTTTTTCAAAATTAAACCACGCACGCTGCATTGAAACTAAGATGTTTCTGCCATCTAAATTGATAAATCAGCATAAATCGCTTGTAAATAAGATTATTCCACCGCAAATTTCATGCCAAGGTTTGAAAAACCAACGTAGAAGTACCGCCTGAGCCGTTGCTTGATGATCAATTTCCTTGTGTGGACCAGCAGAAGCCTGATTCAGTGTACTACGAATGGCTTTCTTCAAACTACATTTCTTTCAAATCGGGTAGCTGTTTCATGCATTGCGTGTTCATTCGTTACAAAGTTCTCTGAAGCTGTTTTATAACATCTTACTAACACGGGCAGTAACTCATTTGACAAGAATTTGATTAACAAACTTGCTGCACCTTCAGTTTTCAGCTGAACAGCACTCAATGCTCGAAAACTCTTATTACCAAACATCGGTTGATTATACAAGAGAGTGCATTACACATGTGGTTTATCGACTCGGAAACCAGAGTATCATCGACATCGCACCGCATATGGAACTACACGCACGAGAATGTTCAACTAGCGCCACATGCTATTTGGTTAAATTTCTAAAATTCGTGCCGTGCTGCCTTTCTTCACTTCAGAATGGTTTGGTGTTATTGCTTTCTATTAATGTGAAAGCGCTTTCTTTAATTGAACCAATAGCTGAAATGGTATTTAAAACAATAAAATGTTGGTGCAAATATTCTTTTTTCAAAGCATTTGCCGCAAATGCTCACGTTCAGGAGTAACACGATTGTGAAAACAATTTTTAACAAAAGTTTATCTCGATTTCAAGTGACATGTTAACCGTGAAGTTACGATAGTCCTGGTGGTTGGCCACTCTCTTTCCTGCTGTAAGCTTGTGGTCAAAAAGCATGAAAAGATGCATCGTGCAAAGTCCATTTCAGAATGAGGTGTAAAATCCCATTTTGATTGCTACGTTGCACGCACACACAAGGTACTGCTGGGCGGTGGGTGCAGCACATTTTAATTGAACCCAACCCCAGTCAAAATTTCACGATAACAACTCGGTTGAACACGTTCACATCAACGTAGGAGTAACTGAACAAAATTAAACCTTGTAAGCTTGAGGCACTGATAAGATTAATGGATTAAGGTTTATGCAACAAATTTAACTATGCTCGTTCCATACAATGCAACCTGCGTTATTGCAACATCGTTCTTACTTCCTATTTTAGCGTTTTTATATTTTGCTGTTCTTTTTTGCTCGAAGAAGAAAACACAAATACGAATACAAACACAGGCGAGCCGAACATTTTCGTGCATGACATCACGTTGGATAAGCTTCACTTTCGTTGATCACTCCAAGCAAAGTACTGTGTACCAACTCCCAACCCTATATTCCGGTTTTTGGAGATCTTTTGGCCACAACTTTTGTTGTCACGTGGACTGACACAACTGTCTGTTAATAGGTTAACATGGATTCTCCGCAAAGCTTTAACATCATATTCTCAAGGGAAAGACGATACAAGTATTTCTTAACTTCTCTCCGTCGACAGGCTTGTTTTACAAGGAAATATCAGACTGCATGGATCAGAACACCAACGGGCTGAAAAGATACTATCGTTGATATGACCCATCTCTTTGGAGTGTGCAGGATTTATCTTCCCATCCTTGGAATATATCCAGAGGATTCGTTCGTTAATAAAGTTTTTTTGGAAGTGTTTCATGCTTTCAACAGAAGCGTAAGATAGCAAGAAGCGTTTCACCAAGTTCATTGTTCGTCTTTTGCTAAAGCTACTTTTTCCAAAATGGGATGCAACGGAGCGCTTTTCGCTGCTCGTTTTCAGTGTCATCCACCAAACTTTGCCACCACACATCTATTAGAAGAACTAAATTGCTATTTCCAGCAAGGATTGTTGAGAACGACTCGACTGGGTTTTCTTCGGGTTGAACTCGACATGCTTTGCGCCTCGACGCCTTGAAAACAATACACACATTTAAATCATGCGTTTGTACGAACGTGTAATACTTCGTATGTTTTTGAATCGACATATTTACGTTTTTAAAGTATGTGAAAACATCGTTAAATAGTGTTGATTAATGTTGTTTAAAACTCGGTTTTTGAACTCGTTTACCGCTATCTGCGAATTGGTCCAAGCACCATTTGTAGCTTTCACTGAAATAGAATGTTTCTCTTTTTATCCTACGTCGTCATTCCGTCATTAGCTCTTCTGCTTTCAACGTGCATTAGATAATAAGAGCTTTTTCTGGATCTTCCAGCCACTCCGTAGTTCATTTATGACAATAAAAAATGAATCCTCAATGTCATGTCTGTTTATTCTATTCTGACTCCAGCCAAACGCAAAATATGTTGCCCGAATGGTCTGGCTTTGTTCCTACCGTTACACAACTCATGCACCAACGAAGGTCCACAGCACTATAACTGTTGGAAATACTTTGAATTCTTTGCGACTTAAGCAAAGACTGTTTGCATTGGAATTTGCCTGACTTGCCTTAATTAATCAGTATTCTATGCAGCAATATCAAAGTGTTGCTGCGGTGACCCAAACTCAACCACTTCATTACCCGACCTTCCTTTACAGTGGCGTAGCTGAGGGGGGCGGGGAGCGGTCCGCCCCTGGCGGCACTATTGGCTGTGCTGTAGGCTATAAACCTGTACCTGTAGGCTGTTTTGAAATAAAAGTGGTTTTAATGTCGGGACACTACTCGCAGTCGAAGGACGTATGTGATTTTGAGCAATTTAAACTATGGCATGTGTATTTACGCCAGTGGTGGGAAACCTATTTAGTATCATGGGCCGCATGAATTGTGCATTATCGCTGGCGGGCGGCAAAATCAAGTAATTTTATCCTAAAATTTTACCTTTGTCTAACTGTGAGGAAGGGTGACTTCTGACTTGTTATCTGGGTACCCGCTTATTCTGGAGTTTCATTTTGACGCGATGTTGTGCTCTAACTTGGGTAACGGATATTCTGGTGCGGACCATACCAAGTGTTCACGCGGGCCGAATATTCCCCACCCCTGATTTAAGCGATTCTTATCTTAGCCAACAATGAACAGTCATGTATCAGGGATGTTTTATCAATGGGCTTTTTTACATGACGCTGCAACGCGGTTCTCAACACGCTTACCAACAAACTTGATGTCAAATTTTACTGATTCACTACACGTCTGATAGATCGAGTGTTGGGTCGTTGTTGACGTTTGGTCGTAGATCATATATGACGTCATAAAACTTAGAAGGAGTGTGGTGGATGGGCAAACGTGTGGCTGTAGTGAGCTCTAAGCTTTTGTAAGAGCTCTTAAGTTTTTTACCTGCGAATAAAAGCGCTTTGCTGGGTCTTAAAAAACATTTCTGTGTAAATCTAATAAATGTGTAGTTGGATTTGTGCTCGTCAAAATAGAATTCCGCGTGTGTGGAGAAATATAATCTTGCTCAGTATTCTGCAACAGGAGTTTCACGGAACCCTACTGTTCCTCAAAACATGTGGTGGGGTTACGTGAGTTTTAAGGGTTCCGTGAGGGTTCCTCGTTTTTTTTAGGGGAAATGATTTCTTGCTTCAATATGTTGATGGGTGATTATGAAAAACTTTAGATCACCGTGCTGCATTCAGGTTCCAAGTNGGCCAGTTGGTTGTACAGGTGGTTGAGAGCCGAAAAAGAAACATATGTAGTTGTTGCGTCGCTTGTTGTTCGTTGTGCAATGAAGAAGAACGTTACTGTTGCATCACAGTTATACGTTGTTGCCGATGTGCAGTTCACAGTAGAGAAAGAAGGCCCCCTCGAACTTTTGCAGTTTATTCAAAAATGTAACCTTGGGAACTCTGTTCCAAATATGGTAATAATGTTGGGATTTTCCTCACAATTGCCGTTAGTGTTGCTACCTGTGAGAGGAGTTTTTCGAAACTAAAACTGATCAAGAATTACTTAAGATCTGATGTGAGCCCCTTGCGGTTGAGAAATCTTGCCATACTGTCTATAGAGCAACAGTTGACAGTAGAAATAAATTTTGACATTGCCATTGAGGAATTTGCCAACAAAAAAGCTAGAAAAGTTACTGTGAAGAAAATTGTAGTTTTCATTTCAGAAATAAAGATGGTCCTAAATTTTTACACTTTATTACTATTTTTCCCTATATGTCATTTTTGCTTTTTGTTTAACTGTTACTTACAATGTTTGAGTATTTTGGTGGGTATTGAAAGCCAGTGGCGTAACTGACGGTTACGTTGTA